>Ga0180438_10000068_pt1 | contig 209488 bp, 162 predicted proteins | sample SS_ome_12_FD_132455 | JGI IMG/M metagenome (GOLD analysis project Ga0180438, IMG submission 132455) | Hypersaline lake sediment archaeal communities from the Salton Sea, California, USA - SS_3_D_2 metaG | ecosystem: Environmental > Aquatic > Non-marine Saline and Alkaline > Hypersaline >...
AAAAAAGCCTCGGCCGAGAATTCGACCGAGGCCGTGGGTTGTTATTGGCGGTGCCCCCCGCTGGGGTTCACACAGCAGGATTCCGACTAGGTACCTCCGTTGGTGCCGTCGTCGAGAGTGTTGACGGCACCCCTGCGAGTCACCACTTCGCCACCCTGGGCCGTCCCCTGGGCCCGCCAGGTACCGAGGTCAACATCGCGATCGACTTCGTCCACATGCCCGTCGACATAGCCAACGTTGACCGCACTCTTGTGGTTGCTGCTGGCGATCCCGGTCTCGCTATCGAGAGGTGTGCTCGAATTATTGACCTCGGAATCGGCTCCGCTATACTCAGGAATGCCCGTGAGATCGCCGTCCTCGCCCAACTGTGGCTTGGCCTGATGGGTATATCCACTGGAGAAGCCGCCAGCGACGGCCCACATACCGGCTCGCCCGTCGGGAGTCGTGGCGGCGGCCACTTCGCTGATGGCGGCCGTATTCGGCGCCCCATCGCCCGCCGCCCGGGAACTATTCGATTTGGCGTTGAGTCGCCAGACGCCGCGCTCGCGGCGATTCGTGGTTCCCCAGTTAGTACTGCCGAAGCAAAGGACGAAGTTTGAGCGGGCGTAACTGCCGTCATTGGCCCCGGCCGCCGAGCCGGCGGAACCGCCCACCGACCCACCGTCGTCTCCGCCTGTTCCAGAATCGAAATAAGAGTCTTCGCTGGTATCGCTGGCGCACAGGTAAATTTCGACCTGGGCCCCGATGGTGGCCGAAGCATTGGCGAGATCGGTCTCGAAATCGATGGAGTCAAACAAGTTCTTAGATCCGAGAAACTGCAATAGGTGAGCCTGACCTGTGTGACCGGTGCGGGAGTCAGCGCCCACCGGATAGAAGCTCTTCTCGGTTTCGTGCTGGATCATCGCGGTGACAACCTGTCGCAGATTATTTTGACACTTTGTCTTCCGAGCACTCTCCAGGGCATCGGTAGCCACCGGCAGCAACATGCTCACCAAGATGCCAATAATGGCGATCACGACCAACAGTTCCACCAGCGTAAAGCCGCGGCGCCGACTGGCCGGACGAATTCGTGTTTGGGAACGACGCATGTGAGTAGTCCTCCTCTTCGATTCAGAGCCCCTTTAGGCTGGATAACGAGAGATAAGAAAATGAATGAGCACTACCGATGTTCGAGAGTGCGAGGCCAATAGATGGGTCTGTTCCGTCGCCCCTCGCCGCATAGGCCGGACTGGCTATACCTGACCGCGCAAGCTGGAGCACTCTCAGTATATCGAAAAACGTTCCCCAATTACAAGCTTCTATTGCTAAGTCCCCTGATATTAAGGAGAAATACCGCCTCGAGGCAACGCAATCGTGGGGATTCATTGGCCCCAGGTCCCTCCCCTCAAAAGAGTCGTTTTCTTGTGACTGGTCGTCGCCCACACCGGCTGCTGGCCGAGACGGCTCGGAAGACGGGACTGCTGCTAGGTCATGCACTGGCGATGCCAGTGCCACCCGACGATCAGCGAATTCTTGGAGAGCTGCTTTGTTGTGATCGGGTCAGGAGATCCGATCACAACAAAGCAAAGTGCCTTAGCCCCGCCTGGGCGCCCCGGCGAACTTACCTGCCCTAGCTATGCACACGGGCGAAGGGATCGCCCTGGGCGATGATCTCCGCCTCGGCCACCGCCAACTCGCTCAGTCGCGCCTCGACACTCTCCGGGCCCTCCTTGGCGGGAGCGAACCGCTTGGCAAGCCGCACGTAAGTCGAGTGGTGTCGAGCTTCCGACTCGAACAGCCCGCCAAAGAAAGCGGCCAGCGCGGGCTCTCGATCCTGGAGATGATCGCGAAGCTGGGCGAAACGCTCGCAGCTACGGGCTTCAATCAGTCCGGCGATCAGCAATCGATCGATAGCCCGATGGGGCTCGTTCTTGCGAATCAATTCATGTAGGCGGCGACCGTAACTGCTGGGGGAGAGGCGGCGGAAGCGAATCCCACGCTGCTGGAGCAGATCGAGCACCATTTGGAAGTGCTCCAGTTCTTCGGTAACGATTTCCGACATTTCCCGGCAGAGCTCTTCATCCTCGACATAGGCGAAGAGCAAGTTCATGGCCGTGGCGGCGGCCTTCTTTTCGCAGTGGGCATGATCGATGAGCACTTCGTCGAGATCGGCATCGACCTGATCGAGCCAGCGGGGGGCGGTATCGGAAGCCAGATTGAGCATGGCCGCCAATATAGCGCAGCGGGGGCGGCGCGCGGAGCAGGGGGTAGGGTGCCGCCGATCTTGCCGGTCGTAGGTCGGCCGCTGGGCGGCGCAGCGGCATGGCTCGTCGCTGGCGTCCAACAACCGCTCCTAGAAGCCGCCATTTTCGCACTAATCGCTACATTTCGACGGGCAAGACCGGGATCAGCGAAATCGGGCGTTTTTGTGGTTCCAGAGCGGCGGGAGCGACGGCTGTAACCTACGTTTTCGTGAGTCGTATTCCAGGCAACGACCGTTATACGTCCATTATTCCCCGAGACCGCGAGCCGAAATCGATGTCTGATTCGATCCCCGTCGATCCACCGCACTCTTCCTTGAACGTGTCAGGACCAGCCCATTCCAGTGACGGGGGTACTCCGGTCGCCTCGATGCTTTCCCATCTGGAAGGCCCAGGCGAGGCACTCAACGACCTGGCTCGCCTGGCTCACGACAATCAACTGGCACAGGCCCGATTGGGAATTGCCAGCGGGCTGTTTACCGCCTTGCAAGCGAAACACGCCGCCACGGCCGCCCATTCGGTTCGTGTCGCCTTGAGCTGTTCGACGTGGGCGATGGCCCGGGAACTGACCGGCGACCAGCTCGACGAGATCGAAGTGGCTTCGCTGCTGCACGATATTGGCAAGATCGGCGTCCCGGACAACGTCCTGCTGAAACCAGGCAAACTGACCGCCTCGGAGGCGGTGCTGATGAGCAGGCACCGCACCTTGGGTAGAAACATTCTGCGGAATTGTTGTTCTTCGCAGCCGGTGCTCGATACGGTTCGATACAGCCCCGCCTGGTACGACGGCGGTCGAGGCGATTTCGATCTGGCGGGCAACGACCTGCCGATCTGCGCCCGGATGTTGGCCATCGTCGACGCTTTCGACTCGATGACGACCGATCACATCTATCGTCGGGCGATGTCGCGTGAGCGGGCCATGGGCGAGCTGTTCCGCTGCGCCGGAACTCAGTTCGATCCGAGCCTGGTCAAAGACTTTAGCCAACTGCAGGAAGGCGAACAGCTGGAACTGCATCAGCGGGTCGCCCGTCGCTGGCTCGCCGAATTGGAGGCGAACACGTCGATGTGGGAGCGCGAGTCGGCCATGGGGCCGGCCGGTCAAGTTCAGTCGGACTTGCTGTTCCACCAAAAGCTGCTCGACAACATGCGAGATGCCGTCGCGTTTATCGACAGCAACCTGCAAATCCAACTTTGGAATCGCGGAGCCGAACGCCTAACAGGGCTGCCGAGCACCAGCGTTCACCAGCGATCGTGGAAGCCGAGTCTGGTCGGGCTGTCCGACGAAAAGGGTCGGATTATCCACGATGATGATTGCCCCGTCTCCTTTGTGCTCAACTCGGGCGTGCAATCGATTCGACGTCTCCAACTCAAGAACGAGAAGGGCCGTCACGTGTCTGTCGACATGCATGTCGTTCCGGTCATCGGGCACGACGGCACGACCTTTGGGGCGAACCTGCTACTGCACGATGCTTCGCCAGAAGCCTCGCTGCAGGAACGATGTCAGGACCTGCACGAGAAGGCGATCCGCGATCCGCTCACCCAGGTGGCCAACCGAGCCGAGTTTGATCGTGCCCACAAACAATTCGTCGAGACGCACCTGAAGAAAGGTCGGCCTTGCAGTTTGATCATCTGCGATATCGACCACTTCAAACGGGTCAACGACACCTACGGTCATCCGGCCGGAGACGAGGCGATCAAGACGTTCGCCCAGTTACTTAAACAGATGTGCCAGTCGGGCGACCTCGTCGCTCGCTACGGGGGCGAAGAATTCGTCTTGTTGTGTGCCGATTGTGATAACGCCACGGCGGCGCGACGGGCCGAGCAGATCCGCCGGTCGTTGAACGAGCTGCCCTTGCCATCGTTGGGAGGCAATCGCATCTCGGCCAGCTTTGGCGTCACCGAAACCCAGCCGGGCGACACCGACGCCACAATGCTGCGACGGGCCGACCGGGCCCTGCTGATGGCCAAAGACAGTGGTCGCAACACGGTCGTTCAACTCGGCACCGGAACGCAAGGCGAGAAAGACAATAAAGAGGGAGGTTGGTTCCGCTGGGCCACTTCGTCGACGCCCAACGCGATGATCGAGAAAGATCTGGTCACGCCGGTGCCGCTCAAAGTCGCCGTGGAAAAACTTCGTGGATTTGTGGCGGACCACCACGCGGCCATCGATAAGATTGACGGCAATCAAGTCGATATTCGCATCGACGCCAAGCGGGTGGGGCTGCTGCGACGCTCGAACGATCGTCCGGTCGGGTTTATGGTCGAACTGTCGTTCGGAGAAGAACAACTCCGCCCCACGCACGAGCGATCGAGCGAGAACCAACGAGTCGTCCGCACCAAAGTCAACGTGGTCATCCGACCCCAGCGACAACGAGATCGTCGTCGCAACGACGCCGGCTCCCACGCCCAGCATCTGCTGGCCAGCCTGCGTTCTTACTTGATGGCCAGCGAAGCGGTGGAAGAGACGGGAGTCAACGTGCTGAACCGGGCCACGGCCATCGTCTCTTCGTGGCTGAACAACGCCTAAGCACGGAATCGCAACCATGGGACGTATCGGCGCAGGCCTCTCTGGAATCGAACGATCGCTACTCAACCAGCTTGCCAAGTCGCAGGATGCCGTTGAAGTCAGCGGGTTTCGTCTGTCGACCGGAAAGAGCATCAACAAGCCAGCGGACGACCCCTCCGGGTACGTGACCTTCTCCAACTTCGAGACCGAACTGGTCGACGTGAACACCGCGCTGACCAATGTCGGCCTCGCCTCCAGCATCGGCAGCCAGGCCCAGTTGTTGGTCGACCAGATTCGCACCCAGCTCAATACCATTCGCACGAGCGCCATCGCCGATGTCGACCAGGCGCTGACCTCGGACGAGCGAACCGCTAATCAAGCCGCCATCGACGCGGCCATTACCCAGATCAATGAGCTGACACGCACCGAGATTTCCGGAAGACGCTATCTCGACGGATCGGCCGACTTCAGCTACGCCGGCATCGACACGACGGAGATCGTCGACGCGCGGGCCTTGTCGCTTGGCGCGGCGACCTCACTGGAGGTCAGCGGCACTGTCTCGGTAGCCGCCGAGCAGGCGACCCTGACCCACACCGAAGGGACCGGGCTGATCACCAACGACGCCACGATCACAATCACCGGCAGCCGAGGAAGCACGTCGGTGAGCGTGACGACTGGCGAGAGTCTCTCCACAGTCGCGGATCGCGTGAACCAAGAGGCCTACTTGACCGGAGTCACTGCCGCGGTGGACGGCAATGACCTGAACTTCACCACCATCGATTACGGCACCGACGCCGAGCTGTCGATTACCACCTCGGACACGTTTAACGGGGCCGGTAGCGATACCGGGGTCGATGCCACCGCGACAATCAACGGAGTGGCACTGACGGGAGATGGCAATCGATTCACGATTACCGAGAACCGTGGCCATGCGGTGGTCGAATTCGCGGGCGGCCATAGTGGAGCCTTTACCACGTTTACGATTTCCGGAACGCCACCCACGTTCGCGCTCTCGACCGACCCGAGCCACACGACCGCGCTGGTTGTGCAAGGAGCTCAGGCAGCTCGACTGGGAGGTCTCAGCGGGACACTTGACCAGCTCTTTAGCGGCGGCACAGCGGCCGGGCTCGACACGAACAGTTCCTTGGCGGTGCGAATCGTTGACGAAGCCCTGGCCGACCTGGACCTGATCGAAGGGCAAGTCGACGCCTTCGCCGACGTGGCGGTCGACTCATCGCAGACCGTGCTGGCGGCCCTGCAAGAAGTCCTGGAAACCACGATCGAAGATGTCAGTGGCATCGATGAAACGGCCGAATCGGTTCTGCTGGCCAAGAATCAGGCGCTGGCCGACAACGCCATCTCCGCCTTGGCCATTCTCGACCAACAACGCTCCAGCGTGGTCGATCTGATCCGGCAAATCGCCGGTCTCTAAAAGACTCTAGCCTCTCGTGAAGCCTGTTCCTGAAGGCGAAGCAGCCGTTCTATGAGTGGCATCTGGCGGAAGTAGCAAGAGCGCGCCGGACAGCCCGGAGTCGAGATGGCTCTTACTGGCGAGCCGAGGGGGCGTCTCGCGGTTTGCGACGGCGCATGTCGGGGGCACCCATTGCCAAGCCGCAGCGCGGCGGCGCGGGACCACTGTTGGAGCGGCGGTACGAGGAAGTTGTCTCTCCCGCTGCGGAGAGACTAGCCCCACTGAACCTGGATTTGGTTCTCGATCGACTTCACACCCTGGACTCTTCGCAGCAGTTCTTGAGCCATCTGCTTTTGAAAGAAGGTGCGAACTTCGCCATGCAGCTTGACGTGGCCATCGCTGGCTTCGAAGTCAACGGTGCGAGTACGAAGATAAGGGTTACTGGCCAGAGCGATAGAAACTCGCTCCGTAAGATGCGCGAGTTCGTTGAGGTTGGAGAGAGGACTCGACATTTTCCGATCCACCTTGCCTTGTTATCAATCGTAACGGTTATGACGTGCCGTGGTCGAAGACATTCGATGATGGGTATCGGAAGCTCGCCGACCTGAGTTTGTATCGGTCGAGCGAGGGGGCTGGAAGCGTTGGAAGTAGGTTGAAGATGGAAAACTCTGCAAGACCTGTCCGGCTGTAACAGTTTTCCGTGACGCGCTGGATAACCTCGCGAAGCGAGCCTGCGCCGATCGATCTAACTCCACCCCCAGAGCAGGTGCGCCACCGCCCAAGAGCTCGACGCGGCAATGGTCAACATGACGCACAATCGTGCCAACCGTCTCATCCGGTTCTCAAAGGCCGCCAGCCGGGTCGGAGAGGCGGCCATCTGGCTAAGAAACGCCATCCGCTCTTGGACCGACGGATGCAACCAGGTTCGTCGCTCCGGGCTTTGGCCAGAAAGTCGCGTCAGCTGTTCCAGCGTCTCGATGAAGCGGCGAGTGGCGGCGGGGGTGAGTTGCTCGCCGCCGACACCGTTCTCGCCGTTTGTCTCGCGACACGCCTCCAGATCGGCCTGGTGCTCAAGGAGTCGTGAATAGCGGGTTAAGACGATTCGGGCGTAAACGGCCATCACGGCCAGCATCAACAACGGCGAGGCGACGGCAATCGGTAGACCGCACTGCGCTATCCAGGCATCGACGTCTCCCATCGCCGTAGGAAAGGTGGCACAAACGGCCATCCACGCCACCAGCGGAAACAGGGACGCCAGGACCCGCAAACCCAAGTGGCGGTGACGTACGTGCCCCAACTCATGGGCATAAACGGCCACAATTTGGTCGTCACGCATGCTCGACAGAAGTGCATCGCTCAAGAAGACATAGCGAAGCCTGGGCAGAATCCCCGCCACCGCCGCGTTGGCGATCATGCGATTCGTCTTCCAGACATAGATCTGGCGAACCGAGACGCCTAAGTCATCGCTGGCCTCCTCAAGCTGCGATCGCAAGTCGCCGGAGGCCAACGGTTCGGTCGGCCAAACGGCGCGGAGAATAACCGGCAAGAACACCACGATAGCCAGCAGCAACGGCAAATAGACAAACAGTGGCAACTCCGCCTCCGCGTCTGCCGGCGCCAGCCAGGAGGCCACGTCTTGAAACGCGACCACGAGCAAGAGTGAAATCAACAACAAGCCCAAGTGGTGGCGGGCGTGAGTTATGACATATCGCAAGCACCCGGGAGGCAAAAACTCCGGGCCACCTCGGCTGGCTATCTGCCGGCCGATGGTACGGTCGACTTCATAGAATGCGGCCCAGGAGAACAACAATGGGATGAGCACTGGCAGCAGTATCAAGAACTCGTCGATCAGGAAAGCGTCACCCAGTCGCCAATTGACGCGAACCAACCGCGTCCACTGCAGTCCAAACAGAATCGCCGCGCTTCCGCCGGCCCAGAGGACAAGGTGCAGTTTCTTCCAGCGGGCGAAGGAGTGCAGAAGCGTCGCGCGGTGCTGAAAGGCTTGTTGCAGGCGGAACGAAGTCACGCCGGCCGCGACCTGAGCAAAGAGCATCAACAGGCAGACCGAGACGGCCGTCAGCAGAACTCGCATTCCGCTATTGGTCACCGGCTCGCTGGAGACGAGGTCGGCCGACATGACCGAAGCGAGTAACACAATCACCAACAGCAATTGCAAGACAAACTCCATCCGCGAAATGCGGGAACCGCCGACACCGAATGTCGGGCAGCTGGACGAGAAAAGAGACGCCTGCGGGGGATCGTCCCCCTAGCTCCTAGCCTAATTACGGCCGGCCCAAACACCCCATGATCGATACCGCCGGCGGGTCAGATTTCGACCAAACGCTAGGAGACTTGCCGGCCCAATCGGTACAACACCTCAAATTCGTAAATCCCCGTGTCGTGGCCGTCGCTGAATTCAATGCCGTAGGCGTAGCGACCGACCGGATCGACCTTGGCGATCTTCACCGGGGCGTCCTCTCCCGGTTGCAGCACGTTCAGCAGCGACTGCGGCTGGTCCCCCTCGCGGCGCTTCTCTCGACAGGTCGCACAGGGACAGGCGTCTCGCAATTCGCGCGGCGTATACTCGCGCCGCTGGCCGTCATTCCAGGTAATGCAAAGCGCGTCTTCAGCCGTCAATTCAAGATTCGTTGGGAGCAGATTCATAGAGGTACCGATCACCGGTTGTCGACAAATCGTTTGCCTTTGGCTTCGAAGCGGGGCAGGGAGCCGAGCGGCACCGACTTGACGCCGACCTTGAGACTGAGGCGCAGCCGCAACTCTTCTTCCAATCGTTGCGGATCGTCGAGGCGATCCTCCACTTCGATAAGTAATTGATCCATTTCCTGGTCCTTGAAGACCGTCATGCGGTACTCGACCACTTCGGGAAAGCTCCGCAAAATTTGCTCGATCGACGAAGGATAGATGTTTACACCTCGAATGATCATCATGTCGTCGACTCGGCCCAGCACTCCGCCTTCGAGTAGCACAAAACGATTCTCTCCGTCGTGTTGCCAGGTGGGTCGCACCAGATCGCCGGTGCGATAGCGAATGACCGGAGCCCCGTACCGCCCCAACGTCGTTAGCACGAGTTCCGACAGGTCGCCCTCGGCGGCGGGCGCGCCCGACTCGACCGAAAAGAACTCGGCGATGTACTCGCTTTCGATCACGTGCAACCCGCGGCCTTCAAGATCGGAGTATCCCCACGGCCCCGCCTCGGTGGCCCCGCTGTGATCCACCACTCGGGCGTCAAAGGTCTCCTCAATTCGCTGCCGAATGGCGGGCACCGACCCTCCCGGCTCGCCGGCCAGGATCAGACAGCGGACGTCGAGCGTGGCCACGTCGATATTGTGTTGGGCTGCGACTTCCGCCATATGGAGCGCGTAACTGGGTGTGCAGAACAGACAAGTCGCTCCGCTGTTACGCAACATTTCGAGACGGGAGAGAGTCCCCATACCACCGCTGGGAATCACCATGCAGTTCCGAAAGGCCGAGGCGTCGAAGCCGAACCAGAACCCGATAAAGGGGCCGAACGAGAACGCCAGGAAGCAAACATCCCGGTTGGTTACCTGGGCGGAGTCGAGCACGTACTGCCAGGCGTCAACGCACCAGGTCCAATCTTCTTCGGTGTCGAGTACGACCATCGGTCGTCCCCGTGTCCCCGATGTCTGATGCCAGCGGACATAGGCATCCTGCGACCAGGTGTGATTTCGAGCCAGCGATTCGTGCGGACCTCCGGCCAGTTCCGCCTTGAAGGTAAAGGGCAACTCGGAGAGCTGCTCCAGCGAATCGAGTTTTTGTGGCAGACCATTGAGTTTGTCCGCGTAAAACTGATTCTCTGGAAGAATCGTCGTCAGCAAACCGTTGATTCGCTCGAGCTGATGCGCAGCGAGCGACTGGGCATCCATCCGTTCGTAGGTGCGGCGTTGTTCAGCGGCTTGCGGAGATTCCATGCCACCATCATAACGCAACAAAGAGACGTATCGAAAGACGCGGCGCGAATCAATACTTCGCGTCAAATATGCGCCGCGTGTGGGCGACTACTTGGATGGCCCATTGGGTGGCCCGTTGCATGGCTCGTCGTCATCCAGCGATCCATAGCCGCCACCGCCCGGCGTCTCGACCACCAACAGGTCGCCGGCGGATACGACAAAATCCGTCTGAGCTGGCAACACCTGCTGCTCGCCGTCGGCGCGCCGCAGCAGCAGGTTTCGCCCCAGTGCGCCGGATTGAGCTCCCTCGACTCCGTAAGGGGGGTGGGGACCTCGGCGAGTGGAGAGCACCGAGACTTGTAGCTCGCGGAGGAATTCGAGTTGTCGGATCACGCCGTCGCCGCCTGTCATTCGACCGGGCCCGCCAGACCCTCGACGGATGGAGAAGGACCGTAAGCGGACTGGGTAGTTGTGCTCCAGTATCTCCGCGTCGGTGAGTCGTGTGTTGGTCATGTGCGTGTGAACGGCGTCCACCCCGGGGGCGTTGGCCGTTGCCCCACTCCCGCCACAGATCGTTTCGTAATAGCCGAACCGCTGATCGCCAAACAGCACGTTGTTCATCGTCCCCTGACTGGCCGCTGCGACGCCCAGAGCGCCCAGCAAGACATCCACTACACGCTGCGAAGTCTCCACGTTTCCGCCCACCACGGCCGGCGAGTCCGCGGCGTTCTCTCGTTCCTGAGGATTGAGAAAACAGCGCGGAAGCTTGAGGCTTACCGGAGCCAGCACGCCTTCGTTCAATGGGATATCCTCGTCAATCAGACAACGCATCACGTACATCACCGCCGCGGTGACGATGGCTCGGTTGGCGTTGAAGTTGTTCGGCAGAACGGGGCTTGTTCCGACAAAATCGATCTCGGCTTGGTCACCCTGGACGACAATTGCAACCTGAATCACCGCGCTTTGCGTGCCACCTGCCGAGTCAAGGTAGTCGAGGTAGTCGACGAACTCGCGGCGACCGTCGGGCAGTCGGGCCAAGGCGGAGCGCATCTTGGTCTCCGCCGCCCGCTGAATGTGCTCGGTGTATGCCTGCACGACTTTCAAGGAGTAACGCCCGATGAGTCGCCGCAGATCCTGCGCGCCTTGATTGTTGGCCGCCACCTGAGCCGCCAAGTCGGCCAGATTGTCGTTGACAGCTCGGGAAGGATAAGGAGGTGCGGAAAGCACCTCACGCAGCGATTCAAAGCGGGGCTGACCGGCGTCGATCAATTTGAAGTTTCGAATCAGCACGCCTTCTTCGGCCAGGTTCTTGGAGGCCGGTGGCATCGAGCCCGGATCGATCCCACCGATTTCGGCATGGTGGGCCCGACTGGCGGTAAAGAACAGGACCCGCTTCCCCGCCTCATCAAACATAGGTGTCACCACGGTGATGTCCGGCAGATGAGAGCCTCCCCGGTAGGGATCGTTGGTGACGAAGACATCTCCGGGAGACATCCGCGGATTGTCAGCCAGACAGCGTCGCACCGTTTCGCTCATGGCTCCCAGGTGGACCGGGATGTGGGGAGCGTTGACCACCAAATCTCCGACCGGAGTGAAGATAGCGCAGCTGAAGTCGAGCCGTTCTTTGACGTTCACGCTGGTGGCTGTATTTTGCAGGGTGATGCCCATCTGTCGGGCAATCGCCGCGAACTGGTTATTGAAGATCTCCAGCATGACCGGATCCGACTCCGTGGAAACGGTCTCGTCAGCCGTTGCCTCTTGCCCTTCGTCTGCCGCCTGCAGATCGTTGAGCACCAATTCGCCCTCACTGTAAACTTCGCCTCGCCAAGAGGGATCGATCACGATTGTCGAATTGTCTTCCAGCACCAAGGCGGGACCCTCGATGATATCTCCAGGGCGCAATTCACTGCGGAGATAAACTTGTGCCGCCTGCGGGCGAGCGGCAATGTAGACGGTCGCCTCCATGCTCGAACAGGGGTGGCTGGCCGCTGACGGTCGCGAGGTCGCCGCCGCCGCGGAGCGGCGGGCCAACAACTCAACACGAACCGCCACCACTTCCAGGGCGCGATCCGTGTGACAATACCCATAGAGCCGCTGGTGCTCTCGTTCGTAGCCGGCGGTTAGGTCATCCTCCGCAATAGTCGCGGTGCAGGGGATGGTCAGGTAGCGATCGAGTCCCTGATAACGCAGATCGATGAAACGTCGGACCTCGATATGACGAGAGTCGACTCCCTCGCCCAGCAACTGCTCGCGGGCCGTCTCGATCAGCCGCGAGAATACGGCGGCGAGCTCGTTGGCCAAATTCGCGTCGAAGTGTCGGTAGATGCCCTCGGCGGCATGGCGGGTAATGTCGGCCAATCCGATCCCCCGGGCACTCAAAATTCCGGCGTCGGGGTGCAACAAGACCTGGCGAATACCGAGCTCCTTGGCGACGGCACAGGCGTGTTGTCCGGCGGCCCCTCCAAACGCCACCAGCATGTACTCGCGGGGATCGACCCCTTCGGCGATCGAGATCGATCGAATCGCTTCGATCATGTTCGTGTTGGCGACTCGCAGGAAACCATCGGCCAATTCGACCGGCGAATATCGCTTTCCTGTGGCCTGTTCGATTCGTTCTCCAAGCTCGGCTAAACGCCTGCGGGTGGCCTGCTCATCGAGAGGAAAGGGAAAGTGGGCTGGCAGAATCTTGCCCAACGTGAGATTGATGTCGGTGACGGTCAGTGGACCGCCTCGACCGTAACAGGCCGGGCCAGGATCGGCGCCGGCACTCTCGGGACCTACGGTGAGCTTCACTCCGTCGAAATCGCAACACGACCCACCGCCCGCCGCCACGGTTTCGATGGCCATCATCGGAGCCACGATGCGTACGCCGGCCTTCTGCGCTTCGTATTGCCGACGAAAGGTACCCTCGTAGCGGGCCACGTCGGTGCTGGTGCCTCCCATATCGAACCCGATCGCGCGAACCCCGGTCGATCCGGAGGGCAACTCTAGCGCCTCGGCAGCCCGGGCAAAGCCGACAACTCCCCCGGCTGGTCCGGAGAGGATGCAATCTTTGCCGGAGAAACTCTCCGCGGCGACGAGTCCCCCGGCGGAAGTCATGAGTCGAAGTTCGCTGCCCGCGAGTTTCGCACGCAGTAACGCGACGTACTCCCGCAGAACGGGTGTCAGATAGGCGTCCACCACGGTGGTATCGCCGCGGGCGACCAGTTTGATCAGGGGCGCGGAAACGTGCGAGGCGGAGATCTCGTCAAAGCCGAGCTCCGCGGCAACGGCAGCCACAACTTGTTCATGTTGCGGATGAGCGTAGGCGTTGAGCAGACAAATGGCCAGCGACTCGATGCCGCGTTTTTTGAGCGACAAGAGCTGCTGATGGATGCGCTCCTTGTCGGGCTTGATGAGCACCTGTCCGTCGCAGGTCATCCGCTCTCGAATCTCGACCACTTCGCGATAGAGCGGCTTTCTCTTGACGATGTCGAGATCGAACAACCGCGGCCGATCCTGATCGCCGATTTGCAGGATATCGCCGAAGCCTTGGGTGGTCACCAGCGCGGTTGGCGCTCCGCTTCGCGTGAGCAAGGCGTTGGTTCCCCGGGTCGTTCCGAGTCGCACACTCGCCGGCGGAATGAGGTCATGGAGACCAATGCCCAACAGATAGCGAATGGCGATCAGCGGGGCCGGTTCAGCGGAGGCCAACTCATATGCCAGCTCGTCCGGACGAGTCCATATTGGCGAGCGAGTGGGCGCCGGTTCGAGGATCAAGGACCCGCTGGCCTGATCGAACTGTTTGACTGTCGCGCGGTGGAGAATCTCTCCAGCTGGATCGAGAAGACGAAACTCATAGCCAGCCCACATGCCAGGTGGATCGCCGCAGCGAGCGCTGTCGATCCAGGTGTCGGCCGAGTCTCCGCGTCGAGCGATGCCTTTGGTGACGCCGCTGCTTAGCAACTTGTGGCGCAGCAGCTTGCCGTCCTGGCGACGAGCCAGGCAGTCGGTGAAGGTGCCCCCGACGTCGATCCAGAACTCCCACGAACCGGTCGAGTCGGTTGCCGGCGGGGAACGGGTTTCCGTATTTTGCGACACGCTGGGCTTCGCACCGCGGCCGGCTGACCGCGACATCCATCGAGGAGTAGGTTACTTTCCGCCGAGCGAGAACAGGCGGGTTTCGCTCCGCAAGTACATGCGACCGTCGGAGACGGCCGGAGTGGCAAAGCTACGCTCGCCCAATTCGTTCTTGGCGACGAGGCGGAACTTCTTGGCGGCATCGAGGACCATCACCGTGCCGTCCTCCGCCGTGCAGTAGATGTGCTTACCGACGCGAATGGGCGAGCCAGAGTAACTGCCGCCCACGCGCTCTCGCCAGTACACATCGCCGCTGCCCGCATCGAGGCAGGTCACGATGCCCGAGTCGTGCCAGACGAACAGCATGTCTTCGTAGGCGACGGGCGTGACGACGTAGGGAGCCGCCTTGCGGACTTCGTAAGCCACTTCGGGATCGGCTCCGGGAGTTCCGGGTCGCACGGCCACCACGGCGTCGCCATTGCCCCCTTGGCCGGCGGTGCCGAACACGAGCCCCGCCGCGACTACCGGTGAATTGACGCAGCGTTTCACAAATACGTCGGAGGCCGACCACTTGACGTCACCCGTGACCGGATCGATCCCGCTGATGCCATTGTCGGTGCTATGAAAAATTAATGATTCGTCACCCTCGGGCGACCGGTAGACACAAGGCACCGAATAGGCCGCCTTGCCACCCGGGCCGCGGGGACAGCGCCAGACCTCTTCGCCATCGGTACATCGCAAGGCTACCAGGGAACTCTCGCCGCGATGATCCTTGGTGACAATGACGTTGCCCCCGTACACAACGGGAGAAGAACCGTAACCATGGGCACTCTGATAGCCTCCCAAGTCTTCGCGCCACACCTCCTCGCCCGTTTCCAGATCGAGAGCCAGCACCAGGTACTCGTGGGGAGTAGCCCAAGTGACATAGACGTGCTGGCCGTCGAGCGCCGGCGTACTCGAGGCGTAGCTGTTCTTTTGATGCAATCGATGGGGGCTCGATTCAAAGGTTTGGCTCCATACCTCTCCTCCATCGCTGGTACGACGACAATGCACGTAGCGGGTGGCCGATTCCGCATCGCCGCTGGTGACCACGATCTTGTCGCCCCACACCACGGGCGAGGAATGGCCGGTGCCTTCAAGTTTCACCTGCCAGTTGTAATCGGCGTCGGTCCACTCGGTAGGAATCGTGGCGGCGTCGCTTTGACCGGCGCCGTTGGGGCCGCGAAAGCGGGGCCAGGCCTGGCCCTGGCAGGGAGTGCTCACCAAAGCGAGCATCATCGAACAGCCTAAGGCCAGCACCAAAGCAAGTTTGCAAGAGCCGGGGAGAGTAGAGAATCGGCTCGTGTTGAGCGATCGAGATGAAATCGTAGGCAACATGGATCTGTTCCGGAAATTAGTCTATCGGGGAAGCGGTCTGAGGGGGATTGGTCTTTGCTAGAGTCAATTTCGTTCTGTACCGGCCGCTCGCGCGCTGGCGACGTCACTAAGAGCGGGCAATGTCGTATTCTTCCAGTTTGCGATACAGCGTGGCGCGGCCAATACCCAACAACTTGGCCGCCTCGGCGACGTTTCCACTGGCCCGATCGAGCGCCTGAGTAATCAGCCGCGGTTCCCAATCGGCGATGCGGAGCGATTCGATTTCGTCCGACTCGACCTGTCGCAGTCCCAGGTCGCCCGGCTCGATCGCGCCGCCCGAGGCCAGCACCACCGCGCTGTCCATGACGTTGCGGAGCTGACGGACGTTGCCCGGCCAGTGATACGATAGCAATTTTTTTCTGGCCGCGTCAGACAACCGCAGCTGGGGCCGTCCATGTTGATGTCGGTAGTGGTCCAGAAACCAATCGACCAGTCGACCGATGTCTTCGTCTCGCTCTCGGAGCGGGGGCACATCGAGCGCGAACACACTTAAGCGATAATAGAGATCTTCTCGAAACTTCTTCTCTCGCACATAGGCTTCGAGGTCTTGATTCGTGGCGGCGATCACCCGCACATCGACCGATACAGGCTGCGTGGAGCCAATCGGCAGAAACGGATGTCCTTCGAGAATCCGCAACAACTTGGCCTGTCCGGCCAGCGTCAATTCGCCAACTTCGTCAAGGAACAACGTGCCCAGATCGGCCTGTTCGAAGTAACCTTGATGATCGCGATCGGCCCCGGTAAACGAACCCGCCTTGTGACCGAACAGCTGGCTTTCGATCAGGTCGGCCGAAATCGCCGCGCAGTTAACTGACAGCATCGGCTGATCCGATCGCGGACTCGCGCGATGCACCGCCCGGGCGACCAATTCCTTGCCGGTGCCGCTCTCCCCACGAACCAACACACAGCCGGTGGCGCCGGCGACCCGTTCGATTCGCGACTTGAGTTCCTGCATCGCCTGACAATCGCCGACCATCTCATCGTAACCGGGCGACTGCGCCACGAGTTGTTGATAGTCGGTCTGCAAGCTCGTCTGCTCTCGGGCCCGCGCCAAGGCCACCGTGAGAATATTGGCCAGCGAAAGCGTGAAGTCGAATTCCGACTGGCTGAAACGCTCGTGCTCGCGATAGACATGTAATGCCCCCAGCAAATGCCCGTCGCGACGCAACGGCACACAAAGCGCGTCGGCAAAGTGCTGCAGGCTATCGGCTTGCTCGGCCTGCCTCTGGTTGGCAATCCAGACCGCGTGCCCTTGAAGAACCACCAGCTCCGTGAGCGACTTGCTCAACTTGACCTGATCGGCCGCCTCCTCGGGAATGACCATCTTCGGCTTCAGGTCGCCTTCTTCGTTAACCCACAAGAAGCCGACAATGGCCGCCTGCGTGCGAACACGCAACAGTTCGAGCGACTGCTTCACCACTTCGTTCGGATCGGCACAGCCGAGCAGCTTGATGCTTAGCTGGTAGAGCACCAGCAGTTCTTCTGCTTGAGTCGAATTGGAGAGTGCCGCGATGGCGAATCCGTCGACGTCGTCACTCGACATGACGTGATCGCAGACAATCGTTTGTGTAATGCTGCGTTCCTCCGGAACCTCGGTGGTCGGAGGGCCGTTCGAGACGTTGTAGGAGAACTCGGTGGAACCCATCCGGATCGTACAGCCATCGGTAAGCGTGGCGTCGTCGATCTTCTGGTCGTTCACGTAGGTGCCGTTACGGCTCCCGGAATCCTTGACGAACCACCGCTCGCCATCGAATAAGATCGTCGCATGCACCCGCGAGCAGAGGGGGTCCTTGAGGACAACGGAGCACTCCAATCCGCGCCCGATCCGGTTAGCGATATCCGGTTCCAGACGAAAATTGGTGCCCGCTCGATTGCCACGCGTCATCGTGAGATAGTGGTACACGTCCACCAATATAGCAGCCGTTTGAACTCGATAAAGCCAGTCGCTGACCTGGAGATTCGCTGATCCGACTCGTCGCCGCGCGAACCGGTTCCGCCTGTCTCACGTACTAGCTGTTACGAGGCAGTGAGACCAACAGTAGTGATACTGACAGCGGAACAGAAAAACGTCAGCGTGTGCTTTGCGGTACACGACTGGCCCAACCTTCTCGCCCGTGAGCATCTCGCTCGGCCACCATTGTCCAGGCTATGCCAGCAACTCTATCGAGTATTCCCCTGGTTGGACGATAATATGGCTAAGAGAGGCCTGCCTCAGCGATATTGGGGCAAAACGATAGTTTTCCCCCAGAGCACACCTCATTTCGAGTTCCAGAGGCAAGATGGGAAAGACGGCCGCCAAGCTTATCTGCCTTGCCCCATCTGGAAAACTTGTATATGATACGCTGACCCAATTAAACCCTTTACCACAAACACTTTAGCGTCACAATCGTCAAATCTCCGAAACGGTTGCAGAAGGGACGTAACAGATGAAGTTGACTGGAATCGCTAGTTCGGGCAAATCTCGACTGATCTCTTGCCTTGTTTGCGCGACCCTGACTCTCTCGTTTGTGGTCTTTCTGGCGACAGGTAGCGACGCCAAGCCGGACGGGAAACAGGCCGCCGCCGACCGCCAGCCGACCGCCTTGGATCGGCAAGTGACTCGAGTCGTAGCCCTGTTGCTCCAAAAACAACATATCTCTCGCCGGGAGCTCGACAACGAGATTTCCGAGCGGATGCTGAACAACTACATCGAGGCCCTCGATCCGATGAAGTTGTATTTCTACCAATCGGATATTGAGGCTTTTCGTCGCTGGCAGTTCGCGCTCGACGATCAGGTCAGCGAAGGCGACATCCGCTTCGCACACGATGTCTACAAGGTGTTCCTGGCCCGTTTGGAGCAGCAGCTCAAGATGGTCGACGAGTTGGTTGAACTGGAGCACGATTACACGCAGGACGAGTATCTCGACACCGATTTCGACGGTCGCGAGTACATTCGTGACGCGGTCGAGGCGCGTGATCGCTGGCGTCGGCAGATCAAGTACGACCTGCTACGTCTGAAGGTTACCGAGGTAGCTCCGGAGAAGGCTCGCGAGAAGATTCGTCGCCGATATCAGAGCTTGGCGAATTACAGAAACCAAGCCGACAGCGACGAGATCCTGGAGACCTACCTGACTTCGTTGACGACGAGCTACGATCCCCACACGTCTTATATGTCTCCGAGTACGCAGGAGAACTTCGAAATTATCATGGGCTTGCAGCTCGATGGCATTGGCGCATCGCTCCAAGCGCTCGACGGAGAAACGGTCGTTCATCGCATCATCGCTGGCGGAGCGGCCGACAAAGATGGCCGCCTCAAGGCGAAGGACCGTATCATTGGAGTCGGACAAGGAGTCGACGGCGAGATTCAGGACGTCGTCAACATGCGATTGAACGACGTCGTCGACCGCATCCGCGGTAAGGCGGGCACGATCGTTCGCCTGCAGGTGACCGACGAAAAGGGTGTCGACACGAAGATCTACGAAATCACGCGGGCCAAGATTAAGCTCGACGATCACGCCGCCCGCGGGGAGATCATCGAACAAGGCACGCACCCCGACGGCCGACCGTTCAAAATTGGCGTCATCAATCTGCCCAGCTTTTACATGGACATGAAGGCGGCCAGTCGCAATGCCCCCGACTTCAAGAGCACCACGCGGGACGTGAAACGGCTGCTGGAAAAGTTCAAGACGCAGGGCATCGACGCGGTCATGATCGACCTGCGACGCAATGGTGGCGGTTCGTTGACCGAAGCGATCAATCTCACGGGACTCTTCATCGACCAAGGCCCGGTTGTCCAGATCAAAGGCACCGGCGGACAAGTTCGACAGTACGACGACGTGGTCGCTGGCACGACCTGGGATGGCCCACTCGTCGTGTTGACGAGCAAGTTCAGTGCCAGTGCCAGCGAGATCTTCGCCGGAGCGATTCAGGACTACGAGCGCGGGCTGATCGTCGGCGATTACACAACCCACGGCAAAGGGACTGTCCAGAGTCTGCTCGACTTGGGTGGCCAGCTATTCAACATCAAGAACCCGCCTAAGTGGGGCGCTTTGAAGCTCACGATTCAACAGTTCTATCGCCCCAACGGCGACAGCACTCAAAATCGGGGCGTTGTTTCGGACGTTGAGCTACCATCACTGACGACCCATCTCGATGTGGGTGAAAGCGACCTCGACTTTGCCCTCGCTTTCGACAGCGTACCTCCTGTCGCGTTCGAGTCGACCGACATGATCAACGACAAATTGGTCGACCAAATCAAGAGTCGTTCAGAGAAGCGTCTTAAGACTTCTGTCGACTTCGACAAGGTCTTCAAGCGGATCGCTCGCTACAAACAGCAGAAGGAAGAGAAACGCATCACGCTCAATGAAGTTCGCTACTTGGCCGAGCGCAAAGAGCTGGACGACGAAGAAGAGAAGGAAACCGAAGAGGATGTCAGCGCCGACAATCCGGTTGTCAAACGGGACTTCTACTTCGACGAAGCGTTGGCCGTGACGATCGATTACGTCAAGCTGATCACCGGCGAAAAACTCGCTCTGATATCCAACCCGGTGCCGAGCGAGTAGAGCTGACAGGCAATCCGCTACGGCGACAACCGACCTGTTGCTCTGTGCAAGTGCCCTGTCGCTTCGTGCGAAAGGCCTGTTGTGAAAGTGGCCTGTCTCACCCGGGCGTCCGACACTCAGGTCAGCGGGACTCGCAGACCGTCGTAGGCCAGTTCCATGCCCGAGGGAAGTTGAGCGCCGGTCGCTTCGTGCTCCAACTCGTGGCACATGTGCGTGAAGTACGTCTGCTTCGGCCGCAACTTCTCGGCCAAGGCTACCGACTCCTCCAGCGCCAAGTGCGTCGGATGAGGACGGTCGCGAAGCGCGTCGAGGATCAACACGTCGAGGCCCTGAAGCTTCTCCATACTTGCTTCCGGAATGGCGCTGGTATCGGTGCAATAAGCGACGTTGCCGAAGCGAAATCCCAACACATCGAAGCGGCCATGTAGCAGGCGTAGTGGGGTGCATCGGGCCCCCAGGATATCGAACTCCTCGGTCGTCACACGGCGGATGTCGACACTCGGAACGCCCCCGGCGTGGATCGGGTGGTCGGAAAAAGCGTAATCGAAGGAGTGTCGTATGCGTCGCTCGACGTGTTCCTCGCAATAGACTGGTAGCGGGTGTCCAAGATAGAACGGGAACAGGCGAACATCATCGAGACCGAACAGATGATCCGCATGCTCATGGGTATAGAGCACGGAGTGAATCACGCCGATCCCTTCGCGGAGTAGCTGCAGACGCATGTCGGGCGTCGTATCGATGAGCAGATTCCCCTCGGGGAGCCCCAGCGCCACGCTACAGCGGGTCCGCTTATTCCGTGGGTTTTCGCTCGTGCAAGTCGCGCAGGCACAGCCAATCGCCGGGACGCCGACGGAGGTGCCTGTCCCTAAGAAGATCAGTTCGCCGGGAAATTCGATCGAGCGTATTTGTCTTTCCACGCCTGCCATTATGTCGAAAATCGGATGACGCGGTACGGACCCTGAGAGGGCCATGGTCGGCGGCCCTAGAACTCGAAGATTCGCCGGGGCGATCCCTTGCTGATAGCAGCTCCACCGGCGGAGTGGGCCGTTTCGTTGTTGACCTGTCAGATGCGTCGCTGTAAACTTTCTCGTGGAAACGTTTTAGGTCCTCCCGCCCCAAGCGCCCGAGCGATCTCATCAGCGAGGATCCCGTTCGCGAGGGCGATGATCTCCGCTGCCAAGCATCGTCGGTCGCTTCCCTATATTGATCTCTTCTAACTGGCTTTGACACGCGCGCTATGGAACAAGTTTTAGAAAAAATCTGGGAAGTCGTGGGAGCAGCCGCTAGCGGTGTGCTGCAAACCTTTGAGCGAGGCGTGACGGGCGTCTTTGGTTCGGCCAATGCCCGCATGGTCAAGAAGCTGCAGTCGAAGATCGATGCGATTGCGGAGCTGGAACCGAACTACGAGGCCATGTCGAATGACGAGCTGCGCGAGCAGACCGAGCTATTTCGAGCTCGGCTGAAAGCGGGAGAGACGCTCGACGACATCATGCCTGAGGCCTTCGCAGTCTGTCGCGAGGCGGGAAAACGTTACCTCGGTATGCGTCATTATGACGTGCAGATGATCGGCGGCATGATCTTGCATAGCGGTGCCATTGCGGAAATGGTCACCGGTGAAGGAAAGACATTGGTCGCCACGCTACCGACCTATCTCAACGCCTTGGCTGGCAGCGTGCATGTGGTGACCGTGAACGATTATCTCGCTCGTCGCGACATGGAGTGGATGGGCCCGCTCTACATGGGCCTGGGACTCACGGTCAACGCCATTCAAAGCGGGATGGATCCGGCCGCCCGCCAGGCAGCCTACGCCTGCGACATTACTTACGGAACCAACAATGAGTTCGGCTTCGACTATCTTCGCGACAACATGAAGATGGCGGCCCGCGACGATGAGCGTTTCCCCAAGAGTCAGCAGCAGGTCCAGGGCCCGCTCACCTTCGCGCTGATCGATGAGGTCGACAACATCCTCATCGACGAAGCCCGCACGCCGCTGATCATTTCAGGTCCCGCGTACGACAACCCCAGAAAATATGCGGATGCCGACCGCGTCGCGCGACAGTTAAAACGAGACACGCACTTCACGGTCAAAGAAAAGGAACATTCGGCGCACCTTACCGATGAAGGGGTTCGCGAAGCGGAACGCCTGGTGGGCGTGGAGAGTTTCTACACCGCGGGCAATATGGAATGGCCCCATCTGATCGATAATTCGCTCAAGGCCCATCACCTCTACAAGCGGGACGTCAACTACGTCGTGAAAGAGGGGGCCGTGATCATTGTCGACGAATTCACCGGTCGACTGATGGAAGGCCGTCAGTGGAGCGACGGCCTGCACCAGGCGGTGGAAGCGAAAGAAGGGGTCAAGATCAAGGAAGAGACCCAGACGCTCGCCACCATCACGCTGCAGAACTTTTTCAAGCTGTACAAGAAGCTCGGCGGCATGACCGGTACCGCGCTGACCGAAGCGGGCGAGTTCTGGAAAATCTATGAACTCGATGTCGTCGCCATCCCTACCAACCGACCACTCCAGCGAGTCGAGTCGCCAGACGTCATTTATCGCTCGGAGAATGAAAAGTTTGCCGCCATCGCTGACGAGATCGAGCGTCTCAACAAGTGGGACACGCTGGAGTTGTCCAGCGGCGATGAAGTGATCGGTACCATCAAGAAGGAAACCGACGACGCGGTCGAATTGGTTCCCAAGGGAAGCAAGAATCCCCAGACCGTCAATCGCTCGGAAATTGAATTCATGCAGAAGAGCGGCCGTCCGATTCTGGTCGGTACGGTCTCGATCGAGAAGAGCGAACGTCTCGCCGCGTTGCTCGATCGACGTGGCATCCAACATGAAGTCCTGAACGCCAAGCAGCACAAACGGGAAGCGGAGATTGTCGCCCAGGCTGGTCGCCGCGGCGCGACGACCATCGCCACCAACATGGCCGGTCGAGGTACCGACATCGTGCTGGGTGGAAATCCGGAAACGATGGCCTGGGCCGAGCTCCAAGACACCTACGCCACCCGGCTCGATGTGCCGCGTGAGGAGTGGGACGCGTTGGTGACGAAGATTCGCACCGAAGAACAAATGGACGAGATGGGCGACCAGCTGCGCGACATTGGCGGTCTGCACATCATCGGTACCGAACGTCACGATGCCCGCCGCATCGACCTTCAGCTTCGCGGTCGTAGTGGTCGCCAAGGCGACCCCGGTAGCAGCCGCTTCTATCTCTCGCTGGAAGATGATTTGATGCGGATCTTCGCCGGCGAATGGGTGAAGAACGTGCTGACTCGTCTTGGCATGAAAGAGGGCGAGGCGATCGAGAGCAAGATGGTCTCTCGCCGCATCGAAGGAGCCCAAAAGAAGGTCGAAGAACGCAACTTCGAGGCACGTAAGAATCTGCTCGAATACGATGAAGTGATGGACGAGCAGCGGAAGCGTGTCTATCAGTATCGACAAGACATTCTCGACGGCGCGAACTGCAAACAGCTGATCCTCAACATGATCGAGTCTCAGGTGCAGCAGCATCTGGGCGACTTCCTGCGGCCCGACTTTGGCAGCGAGACCTTCGCCGCCTATGCCAGCAGCATGCTGGGCGTGGAACTCGACGCGCGAGACTTCAAGAACACCGACTTCAAAACCGCCGACGAGCACGCCAAGTCGGAAGCCGAACGCATGGCCGAAACGCAGGTGCTCGACGCGGTCGACGAGAACTTGTCCGATGGGGAAGACCCGAAAGATTGGAAATGGGAGGCGCTCGCCAAGCTGGCCAACTCCCGCTGGAATCTATCGGTAAGAGATCGCGAACTCAAGAAAATCGGCCGAGACCATGTCGCCGAAATGTTGATTGATCGCGCCCGGGAAGCGGTTCACAAGATCGACCTGAGCGATGGCGAGGACTATTTGTCCGAGGACTTCTCGCTGCGGACGGGACTCGATTGGGTTCGCAACAAATTCGGTCTCGATCTCGACGTTACTGCGACCCGCAGCCTGGACCTTTCCGAATTCGAACAACTGGTGATCTCGAAGGCAGCGGACTCCTACGCCCAACGTGAGATTGAATTCCCCGTGATGGCCGGGCTGTTGCACTATACCGTGAAAGATTCGGGCGGGCACAAGCGTTACGATCGCGAGAAGCTTGTCGCCTGGGCCCATGACCGTTTTGGCGTCGAGATCTCACTCGACGACCTTAAGAGCAAACAACGAGACGAGATTCGGGACCTGCTAATCGAACGCAGTCGCGAGAATTACGAAGCCTCGCTACGTGTCGATGAACAGTTGCAAGATCGACTGGCCCAGCTGTTCCCACACGAGGCCGATTCGGATCCGCCTTCGACCGAGGAGTTGGAAGCGTTGAAGACTTGGGCCAACGAGACGTTCGAAGCCGAACTGTCGATCGAGGACCTCAATGGCCAGGAATCTGAGGTGATCGAAGCGAAGCTCTCTCACGCCTTCCAGAATCGGTTCTGTCCTGAAATCCGTCGGATGGAACGTTCGTTGGTACTACAACTTCTCGACTCGGCGTGGAAAGACCATCTGCTGGCGATGGATCATCTCCGCAGCAGTATCGGGCTACGTAGCTACGCTCAAGTCGACCCGAAAGTCGAATACAAACGAGAAGGAATGCGCACCTTTGAGGAAATGTGGCATTCGATGTTCGAACGGGTCACCGATCTCGTCTTTCGCATGGAACAACTCGACGAGCAGTTTGTCTCGTCGACCTGGGTCGAATCGGCGGCCGTTCATGAAGAAGGACAGTCGGTTCGTGATATGGCGACCGAGCAGGGCGGCCAAGACGAATCGTTCGATGGCTCCGAGCAGAAGAAACTCGAACCGATTCGCAATCGCACGGAACGTGTCGGTCGGAACGCTCCTTGCCCCTGCGGTAGCGGAAAGAAGTACAAGAACTGTTGCATGCGGCGGATGGCGGGCCCCCCCTCGCGCTAACGCGGGCCTGCTGACTTCGGCGGGGCGGTGAAACGCTCGCCATCGCAAGATCTACCTGCTGGCGTAAAGGATGACGCAGTGGTCGGTTATCTGCTCAATATCGCCTACGCGACCCTCATGTTGGTCGCCAGCCCCTGGCTCATCTATGCGGCCATTCGCAAAGGCAAGTATCGCGAGGGCTGTGCGGAGAAGCTGTGGGGACGTGTTCCTTCTCGCGCTGGGAACGCGACCTGCGTGTGGTTTCACGCTGTCAGTGTTGGCGAGGTAAAGCTGCTCGTCCCGCTCGTCCGTGAACTGTCGGCCCAGCGGCCCGACTGGGAATTCGTGATCTCGACCACCACACGAACTGGCCGCGCGCTGGCGAGAGAGAAGTTTCCCGATCGCGTCACCTTCTATTGCCCACTCGACTTCACCTGGGCCGTGCGCGGCGCACTGCGGCGAATTCGCCCCGACTACTTGGTGCTCGCGGAGCTGGAATTGTGGCCGAACCTGATCCGTCTGGCCCACCGGCAAGGAGCCCAAGTAGCCGTCGTGAACGGCCGCATGAGCGACAACAGTTTTCCCGGCTATCGCCGCATCCGCCCACTGATTGGCTGGCTGTTGCGACACGTCGACCTGATCGCCTGTCAGAACGAACAGTATGCCGAGCGGTTTCGACAGCTGGGAGCCAGCGACAAATCCGTTCGCGTGACCGGCTCTATCAAGTTCGACGACACCGAGACCAATCGCGACCATCCAGCCTCCCAAGCGCTACGCGAACTGGTCGGCATCTCCGCCGCCGACGTCGTATTTACCGCCGGCAGCACGCACGCCGGCGAAGAAGAGGCCGCGTTGGAAGCCTATGTACAATTACGTCGTCGTCATCCAGAACTGCGACTCGTCTTGGTGCCGCGACATCCGGAACGCTTTGCCGAAGTCGCCCGGTTGCTGGCCGACTCGGGACTGCCGTGGCAGCGACGTTCCCAACGATCCGATGGCGCACAGCAAGAACGAGCCTCATCGCCAAGTGAACGGTCGCCAGCCGCGCGGCAACACGACTCGGAGGCGACCCGCGTATTGCTCGTCGACACCGTAGGAGAGCTATCCGCGTGGTGGGGAGTAACCGATATTGCCCTGGTTGGCGGTAGCCTTATTCCTCACGGCGGCCAGAATATGATCGAGCCCGCCGCGTTCGGGTGCGCGATCTGCTTTGGACCGCACACGCAGAACTTTCGCGACGTGGTGGCGATCTTGAAGAAGCAACAGGCGGCGGTCGTCGTGGAAGATGCCAGCGAGCTAAAAGACTTTGTGCAGCGTTGCCTGGTGGAACCCAACTATCCCGCTGAACTAGGCAGCCGGGCCGCGGGGATCGTCGCCGCCGGACAAGGTGCCACCAAGAGGACAACCGCGCATCTCTTGGCATTGGAGATGGCTGCCGAGCCGGAGCAGCGAGTCCGCCGCGGCGCCGTCGACCGGCACGCTGCTTGAGCTTTCCCTCAGACATCAACTTCCGGATTCATCCTTCCGGCCTGATCGCCGGCCGTCTCCACTGCCGGTAGGCCGAAGAATCGTCCCTGATGAGTTGCCCGGCGGGGGCCGAGCCGCCTATAATGGCCGTTTCTCGGAAATGAACACTCGGCTCGCAGCCGTTCAACGAATTTTATGTGGGAGACATATCGGTGGCATCTGGCAAGTATTTGTTCACGAGCGAAGCGGTTAGCATGGGACATCCGGACAAGCTAGCGGATCAGATTTCGGACGGTGTGCTCGACGCATTTCTGAGTCAGGACCCCATGAGCCGAGTCGCTTGTGAGACGATGGTCACCACCGGCATCGCCGTGGTCGCGGGAGAAATCACCAGCAAGGCCGTTGTGGACTATCAGAAGGTCATTCGCGACGTCATCCGCCAAGCCGGGTACACTGACGACGAGATGGGCATCTGTGCCGACACCTGTTCCGTGATGGTGTCGATGGACAAACAGAGTGCCGACATCGCGATGGGAGTCGATCCCGACACTTCGCAAAGTCAGGACGTCGGGGCAGGGGATCAAGGCCTGATGTTCGGCTACGCCTGCAACGACACCCCCGAACTGATGCCGATGCCGATCGCGCTCTCGCATCGCATTCTCAACCGGCTAACGACCGCCCGTGAGAAGAATGAGGTCAGCTGGCTTCGTCCTGACAGCAAGAGTCAGGTCACCATCGAATACGATGGTGACCGTCCGGTTCGCATTCATACGGTCGTCGTCTCGACACAACACGGTCCGGATGTATCGAACGATGAAATCCGTGACTTCATTATCAACAATATCATCAAGCCGGAATTGCCCGAGCATCTCGTCGACGAAGATATCATCTACCACGTCAATCCGACCGGTCGATTCGTTGTCGGCGGCCCCCATGGAGACTGCGGTCTGACGGGACGCAAGATCATCGTCGATACCTATGGCGGTTGGGGACGTCACGGCGGAGGCGCCTTCTCCGGCAAGGATCCGACCAAGGTCGATCGCAGCGCCGCTTACATGGCCCGACACGTGGCCAAGAATATCGTGGCCGCGAATCTGGCCGATCGCTGCGAAGTGCAACTGGCCTACGCGATCGGTGTCGCCGAGCCGGTCAGTGTCCACGTTGACACCCAGGGCACGGGAAGAATCAGCGACGAGCGAATTTGCGAAGTCGTTCGCGACACCTTTGAGCTGACACCGCGCGGCATCATCGAATACCTCGAATTGCGTCGCCCAATTTTCCGCAAGACCGCCGCGGGTGGCCATTTCGGGCGAACCGAACCGGAGTTCACCTGGGAAAAGACTGATCGCGCCACGGAACTGGCCGAAGCTGCCGGGGCCGGGGCATCTGCCAGCTAACGTCCTTGAATGTCCTCCCGCTGGGCGCGTGTTGATCTCGCGCCACAGCGTGGCGAAAGAACTTATCGGCTGCCTGACATAAGGAGAGGATGCATGGATGCGCACCTCACAATTTCACGACGTCCGCATTTCCCGCTCGCCGTGAACCTCGCGGCGGCCGTATACCTGACCGGGATTACCGCGTTGTATCTTGGCGGAGGTCTGCTCCTCTGGCGACGCATCGAGGGGACGCAGCTTGTTCCGTTGCAAGTCTCTACGCTTCTTGTGACCTCGGTTTGCCTGGGGTTCGCCACGTTGGTCCTACTCCAGGCGGGACATGTATGGCAGAGTCGCAGCCCACGCTCGACGCGTCTGTTCACCACAGGGCTCGCCATTGTTCCGGTGATCTTATCCGCAGGCAGCCTGTGCCTGCCTGGCACGACCGCCTGGGGCCTGGCAGTATTGTGGGCTCCCCTCGTCTTGCTGATTGCGGGGCAGACGCTTCTCGTTTCACTGCGAAATGGCGACAGCAAGAATTTTGCCGACGACGACCGCGATTCACTCTCCTCAAACCCCTCGTCAAAGCGAACCTTCCGCGTCGATCCAGCACACAGCTCAGCGGTGGCCGCTCCCCACTTTCCGCCCGAGGACGTCTCTCAGCAGTTAACGCGAAGTTGCACGGAAGATGGTCGCGATCTTTGCCACGGTTGGATTCGGGCCTCCTTCGACCAAGGACAGCGACAGCAAATCGTTCATCTGGCGTTTTGCCCGCCGTTTCAATCGTGCCCGGAACTCTCTACTTCGCTGGTCGACGGCCAGATGGTGGAAGTGAAGCATGCCCAATTGATGCCGTATGGTGCTCGCGTAGAATTGAAGCGTGACCGGTCGATGAAGGAATCGTCGGTAGCCCTGTTACGTTTTTCCGCGGTCGAAGTTCAAGCCGCGAGTTAGAGACTCGAAAATGGCACGTTGGCCCCGTCACACCTGGACGTCGATCTTCACCTATGTGGTGATGTTCATTTTGTTTCCCCTGCTTTGCTATCTGGCCTATCGCTGGGTTCGGGGCGGATAGGTCGCCTGATCTTGAATAAACTCCAGGAACAACTTCTGAACAAGCTCGCTTCCTATGGCCAGGAGCATCTGGTCGCTCAGTGGGGACAGCTTGATGCGGATCAGCAAACGCGACTCGCCGATGAGATCAATTCGGTCGATCTTCAGCAGATCCAAGATCTCTATCAATCGCAGGGCGAGGAGGAGGACTTCGGCGACTTGGCACGACGCGCCGACCCGCCTCCGGCGATTCGCATCGGCGCCAAAGACAATCCGTACGATCTGGCCACCGCTCGAGCCCGTGGCCAGCAGGCGCTGCGGGATGGAAAAATCGGTGTCCTGCTCGTGGCCGGAGGGCAGGGCTCGCGGTTAGGTTTTGAGCATCCCAAGGGGATGTATCCAATCGGCCCGGTCTCCAACGCAACGCTGTTTCAGATCCACATCGAGAAGATCGTTGCGACCGCCCGGCGGTACGATACTCGCGTGCCGCTATACGTGATGACCAGCCCGGTGACCGACCAGGAGACACGCGACTTTTTTCAGCAGCACGATCGTTTTGGACTGGCGGAAGAGGATCTGCACGTCTTCTGCCAGGGAACGATGCCGGCGGTCGATCGAGAGACGGGCCGTCTGCTGCTCAGTCGACCCGATGAGCTGTTCCTGAGTCCCGACGGCCACGGAGGGATTCTCAAAGCGCTGCGAAGAACTGCCGCGCTAGAGGACATGGCGCAGCGGGGAATCGAAGAGCTGTTCTACTTCCAGGTCGACAATCCGCTGGCCACGATCTGCGATCCGGAATTTATCGGATTCCACCTGCTGGCCAAGTCAGAATACACCTTACAAGTTATCAGCAAGCAGACGCCTCAGGATCGCCTCGGAAACGTCGTCTCGGTCAACTCGCAGGTGCGGATTATCGAGTATAGCGATCTGCCCGATGACGCGGCCGAGCAACGAAACGAAGACGGATCGTTGAAAATATGGGCGGGGAGTATCGCGGTACACATGCTGGGGGTCGAGTTTCTGACACGAATTGCCAACAGCGACGCGGGCTTGCCTTTCCACCGAGCTGTCAAGAAAGTCCCCTATATCGACGAGGCCGGCCAGCGCGTCGAGCCGAGCGAACCGAACGCGATTAAGTTCGAACAGTTCATTTTCGATCTACTCCCGATGGCCAAGCGGAGTCTATCGGTGGAGGTCCTGCCGGAAGTCACCTTCGCGGCGCTCAAGAATCCGCCCAGCGAGCCGATTGAAACCGCCGAGTACGTGCAGCGAATGATGTGCGCGCTCCATGCTGCTTGGCTGCATTCTGCCGGAGTCGAAGTGGCTGACGGAGTTCGGGTCGAAATCAGTCCGCTCTTCGCGCTCGACGTGGAACAGCTCTCCGAGCGTGTGCCGGCGTCGACGGTCGTGTCCGACGATAAGTATTTCTGTTAAGCTGACGCGCCGCGGCCTGAAGTATCGCGTTTGAGGCGTGTCCACCCCCAACTCCATTCGCTTACAAACAATGCTCCACGCAATCATTATGGCCGGCGGTGCCGGCACCCGATTTTGGCCCGCCAGCCGTACGCTCACACCCAAGCAGCTACTCACGCTCTACGGCGAGCGATCGATGATTCAGGGGACGGTCGATCGCCTGGAAGGACTAGTGCCCGCGGAAAACACGCTCATCGTCACCAACGAGCGACTCGTCGAGGGCATCGCCGAGCAATTGCCCGCCTTGCCCGCCAGGGCTATCTTGGGCGAACCTTGCAAACGGGACACGGCACCCTGCATCGGCCTGGCGGCGCTGCAAGTCTGCCGCGAAGATAGAGAAGGAATCATGGCCGTCATGCCGGCCGATCATGTGATTCAGTCGACCGACAAGTTTCAACAGGCGATTCGTCAGGCCGCATCCCTCGTTGACGATTCGGCGGACCGCATCGTCACGTTCGGCATCCGCCCCACCTACCCGGCGGAGATCTTTGGCTACATCGAACGCGGTGACGCATTGCCGACCCCTTCGGGCGAAGCGCTGGCCTATCAGGTGGCTCAGTTTCGGGAAAAGCCGGACGCTACCACGGCCCAAGGCTATCTCGACTCGGGCAACTTCTACTGGAACGCGGGAATATTTGTCTGGAAGGCCGCGAAGATTCTCCGCGAACTCCAGGAACGTCAGCCGGAGATGTTCGCCCACTTGCAGGCCATTTCGGATGCCACCGGCACGGACCGGTATGCCGATGTGTTACGAGAAGAATTTGCCGCCATCCGAGGCGTGTCGATCGACTATGCCGTCATGGAACATGCCACCGATGTGGTGGTGATCGAAGCCCCGTTCGATTGGGATGATGTTGGCAACTGGCCCTCGCTTTCCCGATTGCATGGCGCCGATGAGGATGGCAACACGATCGATGCCAAGCACCTCGGTATCGACACTCAGGGTAGCATCATTCGTGGTACCTCGGACCACCTGATCGCCACACTGGGTGTTCACGACTGCATCGTGGTGCAAACTCCCGACGCGACACTCGTGGCCGACCGACGGAGCGAAGAGTCGATCCGCCAGCTCGTGAAGATGATCGAAGAGAACGGCTGGCAAGAGTACCTCTAGCCGACACCCCCGCCGCATTCGGTCGCTAGCACCGTCTCACGAGCGTCGCCTGGGTTTCGGCCTGCTAGCTTCTCTCTTCAGCTCAAGCTCCCCGGGTTGAGTGAATGCTCCCACCGCCCCACACCGAGGTGGTTTCTCGGGGCGGTTTTTCACCGGGCCGCGGGCCCGCAGGCAGCGCCCAGTCCGCAAAGTTTCACATGGTTGCCCAAGCCGTACGTCTGGCAAATGCGTCATGGTGGGAATTCCCGGCTGCCGACCTAACTTGCATGGCGGACGTCCCGCGCCTGGCCCCCGGAATCAAGTACGGCGAGCCAGGAACACTCTCCTTCTGAGGCCTCGTCTTCATGCGATTGCTGCCGCCAGCTTCAAGCCCGGAACGTGTTGTTGCCCTCTCGATTTTCCTCTCTCAAGACTCCAGAGGCGAATTTGGCACGGGAGCGGGGGCCCTTAGCGAGAGCATGCTCGATCGCCTGACCCGGTTGATCGGCTCCAGCGAACTTCCGGTAACATGGGCTGTCGGCGAGTCTTTGTTCGGCGAACTCCACGAACGCTTTGAGTCGCAAACAGCCGTTCACGAGTTGGCTGTGCTGGGCGACGACTCCTGGCTGGGTCAAACAAAGTCCCGCGGGACGATCGTGCGAAAGTTGAACGCCGTGGTTGAAGCAGCCGCCACCATGGAACGGACCGCGACAAGTTTGCTCCTGCAAGGTGTCGCTCTCGACGCTGATTTCGATCTGCTCGCCAAACATGGAATCAACCTCGTGGCCCGTGACGAGGCGGACGCACGCGACTCCAAGACAACTGCTTCGGCGGACCGCACGACCCAGGTCCGCACGCTCAGGTTTGGAGTGTGGGAACTTGCGACCACTGTGAAACTACCTCGCCCCAGTTCACGCCTGGGCCTGGTCGGTGGCAATGTCGGTCGACTCATCGACCGTGCCGTGTCCCGCGGAGAACTCTCGCACGTGGTGATTGATGGTCAGGCGATTCTAGATAACCCAGGAGAGCTCCGCAGTTTGGAACGCCTGCTGGAACGTCTGGCGTTTCAACAGCGACAAGGCGGTCTGCGGGTTCAAACCCTCTCGAGCATCTCTGCCCAACTCGGTCCGTCGCAGGTACGCAGTTCCGCCACCTCGATACTCCGCGCTCCCGCGGCCTAGACAGCGAGACGGCCTGCAGGGTCCGTCAGAGCCTCGAACTCGTGGGGCCTCCGAACTTGAAGGCGCTCGGACGGACGCGAGCTCGAACTTACCGGGGATCGATGCGCCAATCGGGCAGAAGAATCAGCGAGAGGCCCTGATGCCCCATCAAACTGTCAGCGGGCCTCTTTAAGGGCCGTCCAGCCCAGATAGGCGATCATCAGGCCGCTGATGATGAAGCCGATCTCCAGGGTCGCATGTTCGATTCCAAAAGGCAGATTACTGATCAAATCCGCCAGAAAAATAACCGCTATAAGCAGTCCTGAGACAATTCCCGTGATGCACATCGCGTTGGACATAGAGGTTTGGATTATTAGGGGGGACGCGATCGACGGAAAGGTTCTAGTATAATTCGAGCTTCGGATCCCTTCCAGGCAAGTCACCTGCCCCTCGTGGCAAGGCACCCGGGGGATTCCGAATTCGGAATCCAACTATCACCCAATCCCTTATTTTCGATCGAGTCTTATGTCGCCAGAGAGTAACGTACAAACGGATCGTTGGCAACGGCTCCGCGAGCAGATGCCGGTATCGCACAAGTGGATTTACTTGGATCATGCCGGAGTCGGTCCGATAACCGAGCCGGCCCGTAAGTCGGTCCTGCAGTGGGCGGACGAGACAACTGAAGACGGTGCGAGCAATTGGGGGAGGTGGCACCAGGGGGTCGAGAAGTGCCGCCAGACGGCCGCTACGTTGGTCGGGGCAGATGTCGATGAAATCTCTCTGGTCAAGAATACGACTGCCGGAATTTGTGTCGTCGCGGAGGGCTTTCCCTGGAAAGAGGGGGACAACATTGTCGTCCCAGCGAACGAATTTCCCTCGAACCTCTACCCTTGGATGATTCTTGAATCGAAGGGAGTCGAGACTCGCCGCGTCCCGGTCGAGGGCGGTCGGCTCGACCTGGACCGAATGGCCGCGGCCTGTGACGATCGTACCCGTATCGTTTCCGCGAGCTGGATAAGTTATTCGAGCGGCTGGCGAAGCGATGTTGCGGCGTTGGCACAGCTGGCCCACGACAAGGGTGCCTTGTTCTTTCTGGATGCCATTCAGGGGCTCGGTGTCTTTCCCCTCGACGTCAACGAAACGGGTGTCGATTTCCTGGCGGCCGACGGACACAAATGGATGCTCGGCCCCGAGGGTGCCGGCGTGCTCTACGTACGCCGTAACCACCTCGATCTATTGCAAGCGACCGGCGTGGGCTGGAACAGCGTACGCCAAGAACGCGATTTCGGCTTGATCGACCTGAATCTCAAACCGACAGCCGAACGCTTCGAAGGCGGCACACAGAATATGGTCGGATTCCTCGGACTGGGTGCCAGCCTGGAACTGTTGCTGTCGCTCGATATCGAGGCCGTGGGTAATCGCCTGCTCGAGGTGGGTAACTATGCTTGCGAGAAACTCTCCGCTGCCGGGGCGACGATCGCCTGTAATCGCGATCCGGAACGGGCCAGCGGCATCATTTCGTTTGATTTTCCAGGTGTCGCCGTCGATGGGGCCCGCAACCGTCTCCTCGAGCGGGGCGTCGTGCTGAGTGAACGAGGCGGGCGACTCCGGATTAGCCCGCATGCTTATAATACCGAGGAAGAGATGGACCGTTTGGTCGAGATTCTTAAGCAGGAGGCGTAGTCGTCGTTCGGCTGCTACCCTAGAGAAGTCCCCGCGACAACCAGGACCTTGTTATGTCGACCGAACCCGAGTCTCGTCGCGCTGTTTACACTGGATCATTCGATCCGGTGACGCTGGGTCACGTCAACATCATCCAGCGTTGTAGCCGACTCGTCGACCGGTTGATTGTCGGCATCGGGGTCAATGTCGAGAAACAATCGCTCTTCACGGTCGAGGAACGAATCGACCTACTGCGGGAGACGACTTCTTCACTGACGAATGTCGAAATTCGATCCTTCTCCGGTCTGGCGGTCAATTTCGTGAGAGAATGTGAAGCACGCGTGATGATTCGCGGTGTCCGCTCGCTGTCCGATATGGAAGCCGAGTTCACGATGTCGATGGCCAATCGCAAACTGGATGACGACATCGAGACCGTGTTCCTCATGGCTGACGAGGAATACTCTCATGTCTCCAGTTCGCTGATCAAGCAGATTGCCACCCTCGCGGGCGATGAGGAACTGCTACGATTTGTTCCCCAGGTCGTGGCCGAGGCGCTGCGAGAGAAGATCGCCGAGTAGGCGAGGGAAGAACAGGACGATAGCGAGCAGCTGACCGATCGGCCAGGCGAGCAACGCGAAGAAGGCGTGGGCTAGTTGTCTTGGGGACCGCCATCTTCGTGATTGAGATGCCGTCTTAGAAATCGCGCACGTTCGATGTTACGATCGGCCGTATCGAGTTCCGAGCCACTAATCTTTTGCAGATGGGCCGGCTGCGTGCGAATGAACAATTCGTTGACGATCGGCATCTCGACATCGGGAATGAGCCCTAGATTGACCCCCATTCTGACGCTGGAGAGCAGATGCATGGTCTCTTCAGAACTAATCGTCTGGGCCGTGGAGAGAATTCCAAAAGCACGGCTCACCCGATCGTGCAAACTCTCCTGACTCTCTTGCATGAGAAAGTCGCGAGCCCGACGTTCGTAGTCGATCAACACTGGAACGACATCGCCCACCTGTTTGATCAGATCGACTTCACTGCGCCCGAGCGTAATCTGATTGCTGATTTGATAGAAATCACCCATCGCCTGCGAGCCTTCGCCGTAAAGCCCGCGAACCGCCAGGCTGATCTTCTGCAAGCTGCGAAACACCTTTTCGATCTGCCGTGTGATGACCAGTGCCGGCAGATGCAGCATGACACTGACCCGCATACCGGTGCCAACGTTGGTCGGACAGGCCGTCAGGTAGCCCAGAGTGCCGCTGAAGGCGAACGTGATCTTCTCTTCAATCCGATCGTCGATCTCGTCGATGCGATTCCAGGCATTCTCCAAGTCGAAGCCGCTATGCATTACCTGAATTCGCAGATGATCTTCTTCATTGATCATCAGGCTGACCCGTTCCCCCGGATCGATGGCCACGCCTCGGGCCCCCTCGCTTTCTGCATGTTCCCGGCTGATGAGCTGGCGTTCCACCAGAAATTGACGATCAAGTCCGCCTAGTTCGTTGACATCCAGATAAGTGAGGTTCCCCTCTTCTTGAATCTCCGCGACGCGATCTCGCAACACCTTTTCTATCTCGGCGCGATCCATCTCCGTCGCTTTGCTGATGAACGGAAAGTCGGCCAGATTACGGGCCAGGCGAATGCGGCTACTTATCACGATATCGGATTCGGGACCCGACCCGCGTAGCCACTCGCCACTTCGCTTTGTGAGTTCGTTCAAGTCCACCCGTTAGCCTTTGGAGTCGGTGGGCCGTCGTTTTATTTTGTTCCGCGGGACGACCCGTCCACGGCCAATGCGTGCTGCCGATCGGTCCGGGAGCTAAAGAGAATCGGACCCACCTTCAATCTTGCGTATGTCATCTCGCAGCTTCGAAGCGAGTTCGTAATCTTCGTCCGACACCGCCTCTTTCATTTCGCGTCGGAGACGAATCAGGTCGGTCTGGCGAACGCTATCGCTGGCCGAGTGGGCCGGGCACTTGCCGACATGCTCTCCCTCGCCGTGAATGCTCATCAACAACGGCTTTAGTTCCTCGATAAAACACTCGTAGTCGTGCGGACAACCAAATCGGCCCTGACTACGAAATTCGTAGAACGTAATGCCACAGACCGGACAGGCCTTCTGATCGAGTCGAGCCAACTCCTCCGCCGTCTGGCCGACGGCCAGTTGATGCGCCAAGGCTCCCGCCAGACTTGGAGCGCTGACCTGCTCTTCTTCGCCGTGAGTCAAGTACTCGCGGGCGTGATCTTCACAGAAATGCAATTCCTGGGCCTGACCGCTAACCAGCTCCGTGATATGAAACGTCGCCGGCTTATTACATTCTTGACATTTCATGACGGCACCGATGGATCTCTATTTCGCAAAAAACACGTCTCTTCCGAGGAGGCATCATCGCGGAGAAGCGAATGACAGGACACGCTCGAAAAATTCTAGCGATCGCACCTACTGTGTCAATATGGACACGCTGGAGGAGATGCTTGCCTGCGGCGATGAACGAACGGATAGAGAACACCTCGCTTCTTGCCCCGATCATAACCTTTATTGCCGCCGCGAGCGACCAGCGGGCGGGTCGCTTGTGACCCCTCAGGGTGCCTGTTAGAGTGTTTTCTCGGCATTGGCGAAACCCGCGTCGCTTGACCGCCATCCGTGGCTCGGCCGTCTGCGTCGCTTTCGCGGACTGGGAGTCCAAGAAAGAACCTCTTGGTGACATGAATCACTACCCCGATTACAACACGTTTGAACAACTCTCCCAGGACGCCGATTTCGTACCTGTCTATCGACGCTTGGTGAGCGACTCGCTGACCCCCGTGAGCGCCTTCCACAAGATCGATCGCGGACAGGGCGCCTGTCTGTTTGAAAGTGTCATCGGCGGCGAAAAGATCGGCCGCTACAGCTTCCTGGCCGCCGACCCGTACCTGCTGCTGGAGGCGACCGGCAATCAAGTCACCTGCACATCCAAGGAAGGAATCACGAGGAACGAATTCGACGATCCGCTCGATGAGCTGGAACGCCTGGTACGACAACCTCGGGTGGCAAAGATACCCGATCTCCCTCCGTTCACCGGAGGCGCGGTGGGCTATGCCGGCTACGATGTCGTTCGTTATACAGAGCATCTACCCGATGTGCCGGAAGACGATCGCCAACTACCCGACATGTCTTTCGCTTTCTACGATCGCATGCTGGTGTTCGATCACATCACCAAGACGATTGTCGTGGTGGCCATGGCGCATCTTACGGGAGCCGATCCTCAGGAGGCCTATCAGGACGCCCAACGGCGTGTTGACGAACTGGCCGAGCAACTGCAGAACTCTCCGGAGACATTGAAACCGGCGGATATCCACACCGCCGGCGATGTCCAAAGCACCTTCGAATCGAACTTCGACCAGCCGACCTTCGAGGACGCGGTGCGAAAATGTGTCGACTACATTCGCGCCGGAGATATCTTTCAAGTCGTCATTAGCCAAAGGCTGCGGCGGCAGATTCAGGTGCACCCGTTTGAGATCTATCGGGCGCTGCGGGTCGTCAATCCGAGTCCGTTCATGTTCTACGTTCGCACCCCGGCCGTGACCCTGGTTGGCAGCTCTCCCGAGATTATGGTCCGCGTTATCGACGGAGAAGTCACGGTTCGACCACTCGCCGGCACCCGCAAGCGGGGCGCCACCGACGAAGAGGACAATCAACTGGCCGAAGAATTGCTGGCCGATCCCAAGGAACGGGCCGAGCATGTCATGCTCGTCGACTTGGGCCGCAACGATATCGGTCGTGTGGCCGAATATCGAAGTGTCGAGTTGAGTGATGTCATGTGCGTGGAACGCTACAGTCATGTCATGCATATCACCTCCAACGTCACCGGCCAACTTCGAGAGGGCATGACCGCCTTCGACGCCCTGCGAGCCTGTGTTCCCGCGGGGACGGTCTCGGGCGCCCCCAAGGTCCGCGCCATGGAGATCATCGACGAGCTGGAGCCTCACAAACGTGGCCCCTATGCGGGCGCGGTTGGATATATCGACTTCGGGGGCGATATGGACACCTGCATCGCGCTACGAACCATTGTGGTTAAAGGCGATCAGGCCTATGTGCAGGCGGGAGCGGGGATCGTGGCCGACAGCGTCCCCGAAAGCGAATACCAGGAGACACTCAACAAGGCCCGCGGATTGCTCAAGGCCATCGAGATCGCCGAAGACCAGCTCGGCTGATGGCCCGACGGAATCGAACTCGCAAACCGCTTAGCAGCAGCCATCTGAGCCGCAGCAGTCGTCGCCGGGCAACTGCGTTAGCTCGAACTTGCGACCTTTCGTTTCACTCGGATGACGAATGGCGTTACGTCGGCAGTCAAACTCCGGCGCCAAGTCTGGCGACACTTCTTCGTACGGCGGAACTGCCGTCACCTGATCCGCGTATGGCGGACGGGTATAGATATCGAACGTCTTCTCGCAGACGGCCGTCCGCACACCGCGGCGCAGCACGTGCCCATCGTCGTCAGTAACGCTTCGCCAAGGGCCGTTGTAGATCACCGCCTGGCGATGATCTCGGCAGGGACCTTCTTTCCCTTTGTAGGCCCTCACAGTCACGCTCCGGAACTCGATCCCTTCGATCGTAGCCCATGGCTCTTCCTGGCGGGCAACAAGCTCGATGCCATAAAACCCTTGCTCCTCGAATGCCTTGAGGAAGTCTTCTTCGACGAAGGCTCCACTTAGACAGCCGCTCCACAATTCCGCGTCGGCCTGCAACCTATCCGGCACGACCTCGTCACTGACGATGTCGCTAATCACGGCCCGGCCGCCTCGTTTGAGCACTCGGAACATTTCTGAAAAGAGCTGTCGACGGCTCGCCGGATCGACCAGGTTCAGCACACAGTTGGAAACGATCACATCGACCGAATCGTTAGCCACCATCGGCTCCGAACCGCGCAGCTGCTGCGCAAAGGCCTCAGCCCGCAGCCAGTCGTTCGCCGCTTGAATCGGGTTCTCGGCCAAATAGGCCTCGAAACGATCCATGTCGAGTGCCAAGTCTTGAATGCGTCCCTTGTGAAACTCCGTATTGTGATGGCCGATGGCCTTGCCGATTTGATCTTGATACTGGCGAGCAAGGGCCAGCATGTCGTCATTCATATCGACGCCGATGACACGTCCTTGCGGGCCAACCACCTGGGAAGCGATGTAACAAATCTTGCCACCTCCACTGCCCAGATCGAGCACCGTCTCCCCGGCGTCGACGTACTTCGATGGATCGCCGCAGCCGTAGTCGCGATCGAGCAATTCTTGTGGCAATACTTCGAGATATCGTCGGTCGTAGTCGACCGGACAACAGAGGGCCGCTTCGGCCTGTTGGGCCGCTGCCGAATATCGATCTCGAACCGCGTCTTCCACATGCATGGTCGCATCCGTCTTGTTTACCAATTCCTTACTCCCTGTATTCAAGTCCATCGAAGAATCGATCCGGGCTCGGGTCCAACCGATGCATCATGGCGCATCCCATTGCAGCGACCACGGGCGAGGCGCATATTATGCACTGCCCGGCTATTATGCACTGCGCGGTGCTCGGCTGAATAGACACGCTGTTTGACAATGGATGCTTGGCTGAATCGAGTCGGCTCGTTCCCGGTTGGTCAGACTTCAATATACAGCCGCTTCCACATGGGCTTCGTGAAACAGACCACATAGTTTTTGTCGGCCGCCGATCGAGACGCGCTCGCAGCTATTGCTCGTTCTAACGGACGCGGCCGTAAGCAGAGAAAGAACTTTCCATGATTCATGTACACGCCACGATTCAACTGCACCCTGAGAAACGAGAAGAATTCCTGGCCGAGTTTCGTCAGCTGGTGCCACTGGTGCTAGCCGAGGATGGTTGCCTCGACTACGGCCCAACGGTCGACCTGGCCACGGCCATTCCGGCGCAGCCCCCGGTGCGGGCAGATGTCGTGGTGGTCGTCGAGAAGTGGGAGAGCCTCGAAGCGCTCGAAGCACATCTCATGGCCCCTCACATGATGGATTTTCGCGGCCGCGTGGGAGACGCTATCGCGAAGATGGACTTGCACGTGCTCCAGCCTGTCTAGGAGAGCGTGTCGAGGGCGAATGACTACCGTCTGTCGGTGTTCTTCAGATGCGATCGACGCGACGCTCTGGCCTCTCTACGTTCCACCGCATCGCTTGACGGCGTAGCTCCACCGTATCTCTCCAGGTCATCGCGATCTCTCCAGGTCATCGTGCCAAGATATCGATCTCGGGCTACCTGATCGGTGGGAGAGACGGTCTTGCCCTGGAGGGTGCGGGTAGCAATCAGATCTCTCCCAGGCGTTACAATCGGCCAGCCCAATCGACACAGGTCCTACCTCGATGTCGACCGGCACCGCATTCCCCCGCGGGAATCTCTGAATATTGTTGGACAACTTTCCAGCAGAAACCTTGCGGCAGCCGTCGTGACCTATTCTTTCAATGGCCGGATAGGCTGGACCGACCGCGTATGGTGAACGCGGGGGTAGGTAAGTTTCACGACACTCTTTTTGCGCTGCCGACAAGAAACCATGCTTCGAGTTCCTGTCAATCAGATCGAGCCTGGCATGATCCTGGCCCGCCCGGTCTCGGTTCCCAGCGACCCGCGCCGCTTCCTTCTCCAACGGGACCGCGAGGTCCCCATGGATCTTATTCCACGACTGAAGGAACTGGGAATCGTCGAGGTCTGGATCCGGCATCGTGACCTCGAGTTCCTGGAAGACGTGATCGACGAAGGGCTCAGCGAGTGCCAACGCGAAGTCTACGCTTCTGTTCGCTGTAATTTCGAATCGATGATGCAGGAAACGACCGCCCAATTGGACGTGGGACGTTTCAAGAGTTCCATCGGCGGGCTGTTCGACTACCTGAAGCAAAGCGTGCATGGAAACATCCTGCTGCACAAGCTTGACGCTTTCGACAACTTCCTGATGTCGCATTCGGCCAATGTCGGCTATCTCGCGCTGCTTCTGGGCATGCGGGTGGAACGCTACATCATCGAAGAGCGATCCATGAAGTCGGCTCGCGACGCGAAAGACCTGACCGTGCTGGGCATGGGTTGTCTGCTACACGATGTCGGGAAGATGCGTGTTCCCTCCGAAGTTCTGCACAAGCCGGAACGCCTGACGGATAAAGAGATGGGGATCATCAAACAACATCCGGTCTACGGCTACGAAATGGTTAAGGGACGTGTCCCGGCGGCGGCGGCGGAAATCGTTCTGAATCATCATCAGAGGTTCAACGGACAGGGCTACCCGCCGAGAATCGATCCGGAGACCGGCGAGATTCTCCCACCGCTCGCTGGCACACAAATTCCCGTCTTCAGTCGTATCGCCACCATCGTCGATATCTTCGATGCCGCCACGACGGCCCGTTGTTATTCCGGTGCCAAACAGCCGGTGCAAGTTTTGCATGAGATGCGAACCTGGTGCCAGGGCTTCTTCGATCCGGTCATCGCCGAAGCATTTTATGAACTCGTCCCGCCATTTCCGATCGGACAAGTTGTCGGTCTTTCCGATGGATCGGAAGCGGCGGTGGTCGACTTCAACCCCAAGCACCCAACCCGTCCCAAGGTCCAGGGTCTGCTTGATCCAAACGGACACCGCTACGATGACCCGTCGCTCTGCGAGATCGACCTGGCGTTGCACCTCGATCTGCACATCGCCTCGGTCAACGGTCTCGACGTGACTCCCTTCCTGTCATCGCAAGAGCAGGGTGCCGTGACCGATCCGAGTGTCGCATTCGTATAAGCAGCCGCTCACACAAATATTGGTCAGCATCGATCGACCTCTGGCCAGATTCTACCGCCGCCGTGCCTCGCGACGGCTTTTCTCACGCCGACGCAGCGCCTAAACTCGAAGGGGTGAGCGACCCGGCAGCGACTCGCTAGTTGGATCCCGGGCAAACGGGATTCCGGATCTTCTGAAACGCGGACAATGTGAGCTGCGGGCAACCAAGACTGCTGCCGTCGGAGCATTCGAGTTGGGACACAAGCACACGTCGAGGCGCAGGGGCGGAACGCGATTTCTGATCGGACTGACGATATGCGCGCTGCTCGCGCTGCCGACCGCGGGCTGCAGTGGCTGTCGAGATGACGACGCCAAGAGCAAGCAGGCCAAGAAGAAAGAAGCGGAAGCCAAGAAAAAGAAGCGGCTCAAGAAGAAGCCCAAACCCGACATCGAGGAGGTCGGCCGGCTGAGGACCTTGCCGCACACGCCCTATCGCGCACCGCGGAACAAGAAGGAACGGGCCAAGCAAGATCGAGAGCGGCTGTTTGCCAAGCCGGGTCATTGGATCGGCGCGAGCCACTACGTTCGCGCCAACAATCGAGACTTTCAAGGGCGCATGATCTGGCAGCCTCAATTTCGTGATCCGCGTTCGTCGTCGATGCGACCCTTGCCTCTGAAGCACGTCTCTTATCAGATGAACGCCTCGCGCCCGGTTGTGCTGTCGAAGGAACAGCGTACTGAGAAGCGTATCGACATGACCCTGTTCATGCCGCGTCTTGGAACGCAATCGATAATGCAATATCGCTATCAGCGTCAGACGGGTGGTGGCGACTCGATGCCGATCCGTCGCATCGACCATATGCCGGCCTACCAATATCACTTCGTGGTATTGAGCTCGCAGCCCGAAGTTTACCGCTCGTTGGCTTCGGAACGCTCGATGTGGTTGAGAACGACCGAGTCCGCCGAGAATGCCTACTATCGGCTGGTGCTGATCAAGCCCGATCGCCGAACGCCCCTGTCTGCCAATTCGTTGACCTGGACGAGTATCGCCTATCTGTTGTGGGACGACGTCGACCCAAGTCTCTTGTCGGAGGATCAACAGCAAGCCATGCTCGACTGGCTGCATTGGGGAGGTCAACTTATCCTGAGCGGCCCCGACTCACTGGAGTTGCTGCGGGGAAGTTTTCTGGAGCCTCATCTTCCCGCGCGTGGCGGAAAGTCGATCGAGTTGACCGATCAGCAACTGCAGCGACTTCGTGAGATCGAGCCCGATACGTACCGCGGAACGAATGCTCGACCGCTGAAGGTCACGAAGACCTGGTCGGCGGTGGAGCTCGAAGTCCCGGAAGAATCGAGCGATTCGAGCGTCTTGTTGTCGACACATGAGCTGCAGCCGTTGATCGTCGAACGACGAATCGGCCGCGGGAGAATACTGCTCACGGCGTTCCGCATCAGTCAGAGCGACTTGCGGGAAAAGTGGTCCGGCTTCGACAACTTCCTGAACGCCTATCTGCTGCGACGGTCAGCGAGAAGATTCTCCGAACCGGACGCCGACAGCCCGGAACTCTACAGTCGCAACGAAGACCTGGTCGACTGGTACGATGATCAAAGACCGTTCGTCCGAAAGTTGCAGGATGGCAGACCGGTGCCGACACTCGCGGATCGTGAGGATCCCCGCATGATCACCGGCTATCGACTATTTAGCCGAGACGCCGGTTACGAATACGAGAAGCCCGTCGAAACGGATATCGATTACTACCCCGACGAAATGTATGCCTGGGAGACACGAGCCGAGCCCGGCATCGGTGGATGGAGCGACGAGAATCCGGTCGCCAACACTGCGCGAGAGACAATTCGAGTGGCAGCCGGCATTGAGATCCCCTCACCTACGTTTGTCATCCAGGTGCTCATCGGCTATCTGATTGTGTTGGTCCCAATCAATTGGGCGATCTTTCGATTAATCGGTCGCGTCGAATGGGCCTGGATCGCGGCCCCTTTGATATCGATCGGTGGAGCGTTGACGGTCATCCACCTCGCCCAACTCGATATCGGCTTTGTGCGCTCGCGAACGGAGCTGGCAGTGGTCGAATTGCAGCCGGAATATACTCGAGCTCATGTCACTCGCTACACAGCGATCTACACCTCCCTGTCGACGCAATACAATTTGGAGTTCGCCGACTCGGAGGCCGTGGTGCAGCCGTTTCCCATGCAACGACACGGCGAGCCTTATCAGTATCGCGGCGGCGACATGGTCCACTATGAGAGCGGAGATCAGGTCGCGCTCACCGGCTTTCACGTCAATTCCAATAGCACGGGGGTCCTGCATAGCGAACAAATGGTCGATATGGGTGGAACGATATCGCTAACCCATGACGCTGGCGGACGGATTGAAGTCAGCAACGGAACCAACATGAATCTGACTGCCGTGGCCGTCGTCCGCCGCACCCATTCAGCGTCGGCGGATCGCAAGCAGTTCCGCATCTCGACGATGGGATCGCTGGATGCGGGAAAGACCGCAACCGGTACACTCCGCGCGGTGAACGAGCCCTCCTGGCAAGACGATTGGATCGCCGCAGTCGACCGCGACAAGCTGGAAGGTTCCGGAATGGACGTCGCCTGGCAGTGGTTGATTGATTCGGAGCGGACACACTCGACGACGGTCGCCGAGAGGCACCGGATGTTAAGCTTTGACGACTTGGCCCCTGGAGACACGCGACTCATCGCGATTGCAGGCGATCGCGAAATTCCGGGACTGACCATTGAGCCGGCGGCCAGTCAAGCGCGCCATGCGACGCTCGTCGTCGCCAATTTGAAATTTGCGACCGGCCCAGCTCCTGGTCGCGACAATCGGCTTCCGCGAAGAACCGCTAAGCGGAGGAATTCTCCCACAGAGGATCTCGATGAGTTCGAACAATTTGACAACGAAGCCGAGAATACTCTTGATAGCTTGTTCCCGTAATACGGGTCCTTGCCATCGTCAGCCCCATCCGAACGGTGCCCTACTTATTCAACCTACTAGAATGACCGCCACAGACGCATGATTGAGATCACCAACTTTCGTAAGAAGTACGGCGATTTTACCGCTGTCGAGAATCTGGACCTCAACATCGCGGCTGGCGAGATGTTTGGATTTATTGGTCCCAACGGGGCCGGGAAGAGTACCACCATCCGGTTTCTCGCGACGCTCCTTAAGGCGACCGCTGGAGAGGCGACCGTCAACGGTCATAGCGTCACGAAGAATCCGCTCGCCGTGCGGCGGAGCGTCGGATACATGCCCGACAACTTTGGCGTCTACGACGGCATGAGAGTATGGGAATTTCTCGATTTCTTCGCCGTGGCCTATCAGATTGGCAAGGCCAAACGGCGCAGCGTCATCGGTGACGTGCTGGAACTGCTGGACCTGACACACAAACGAGACGACTTCGTGAGTGGCCTGTCTCGGGGTATGAAACAGCGACTCTGCCTGGCCAAGACACTGGTCCACGACCCGCCCGTGCTGATCCTCGACGAGCCGGCCAGTGGTCTCGATCCGCGCGCCCGCTTAGAGGTCAAAGCCTTACTCAAGGAACTGCGGCGGATGGGGAAGACGATTCTCATTTCCAGCCACATCCTCACCGAGTTGGCCGACTGCTGCACTTCGATCGGCATTATCGAACGAGGCCATCTGTTGATGCATGGTCCGATCGATGAAGTCTATCGTAAGATTCGTGGCAACCGCATCATCGACGTTCGCTTCATCGAGGGGATGGACATCGGGCTGAGCCTCATTCGCAGCGCTCCTCAGACGCGCGACGTGCAAGTCGATAACAGTCACGTGTTGGTCGAATTTGAAGGAGAGGACGCCGAGGTCGCCAGCCTGCTGGAAAGGCTCTTGGCAGAGGGTTGTCGACTGCATTCCTTCGGCGAGAAAGACCCGACCCTTGAGGACGTCTTCATGATGGTCACCAAAGGCCTGGTGACCTAAGAGGCCAGTCCTGATCGCGTGACGCTATCCGAGGATCACGGGGCTCACTTCGCTGCCACCATCACCGTCACGGCGTTCCCATTCGCGGCGAACCTCGCCCAACCCGTAAACGCACATGTCGAATTCTTCACTCAGCCGGTGCAAGAGTTCGCTCCGCGCTGCCTGATCTCCAGAAGGTATCGTGCTGGCAATGTAGTAGGCCCGCTTGCCTTGGGCATGATAGTCAAGCAGCTGATCGCTTCGGCCTTCAGCCTGCATGTGCCCAAGAGCCTCGGGGTAGAGACCGGCCCAGAAGAGCGCGAAATCGCCAACATGACGGTGCACGTCTCGCTTGGCGTCGCCTATTCGCTCGCCCGCTTCGATCATCATTTGGGCGATCTCGTCGAGTCGACGTCCTGCCAGATCGCGCACGCGATAGACAACATCGCAACTGATGAATCGGGTAAGCATCTCTGAGACATAGTCGACCAACGGAGGATCGGCGACGCCGACGCGTGTCACAAACGCGTATTCGGTGATCCCAGAAAAAAAACGACGCAGTGTTTCGGGCGGATGAGATTGCATACTACAAGTCTACGCTCGAATTTTTGGTCAGGTCAAGAAAAGTCCTCACAACTGGTGTCGCTCATCGTTGCCGCAACTATCAGCGAGAGCACACCTTAAGTGCTCTGGGCGACCTTAAACGAAAGGCCGCAGAAGGTTCGTCTCGCCTCTCTCTTGTTATCGTCTAGACGGCGGCCGCGGCTTTGCCCCAGCCGGTGAAAAAAGCCGCCGTCATGAGAGCAGTGCTGACGCCAGCATGCTTAATTTCGATTCCGCTATGCATCTACTATTCAGCGACAAAACGACTTCCGCACCCCACCTCGGTTGATGTCCTTACGTCGCGGTTCCATAATGGCGGGTTGCTTTCTTGCTATCGATCTTCATCTATTGCGAGCGCACCGTTGCAGCTAATCCAAGATCTCGACAATCTGACCGATGCTCAACGTGGTGGAGCAGTGACGATCGGAAATTTCGACGGCGTTCACCTGGGACATGCCAATATCGTTTCCCGACTGCGACAGCGGGCCACGGAAGTGAATGGTCCATCAATCGTCTTCACCTTCGATCCCCACCCAGTTCGATTACTCCGCCCCGAAGAGGTCCCTCCGCCCTTGACCTGGACCGATCGTAAAGCGGAGTTGTTGGCTGATCTCGGAGTCGACGCCATGATCGCTTACCCCACCGATCTGGCACTACTGCAACTCTCGCCGGCCGAGTTCTTCAATCGCATCGTCCGCGAGATGCTCAATGCCCAAGCGATGGTGGAAGGTCCCAATTTCTATTTCGGCCACGACCGTGAAGGCGATATCGACCGACTCGCCGAACTCACTCGCGATGCCAATCTGTCGCTCGATATCGTCGACGCAACGCGCGTCGACGGAGAGATCGTGAGTAGTTCGCGGATTCGCAGGCAGATTGCCGCGGGAAACGTATCCGAGGCCAGGAAGCTCTTGACCCAGCCTTATCGAATTCGTGGCATGGTCACACACGGCGCCGGTCGGGGCGCGGAAATCGGCTTTCCTACCGCCAACCTGGAGGCGATCGACACCCTGCTTCCCGGCGAAGGTGTTTACGCCGGGCGCGGCACCTGCGATGGTCAGACTTGGACGGCGGCGATCAATATTGGGGCCAACCCGACGTTTGGCGAAGCCCATCTCAAAATCGAGGTCCATCTGGTAGGCTGCAATCGTCCGCTCTATGGAAGTCCATTGGAGATTGACTTTTTAGCCCGGCTACGCGATGTTCAACCATTCGATTCAGTCGATCAGCTTGTCGCGCAACTGGAGGAGGACGTCGCCTCGGCCTGTCGGATAGCGGACGAGGTCTAGCCGGGCTGCAGAAGGCCTTTGTTTTTTCGTTATATATTTCGAGTTCTCTGTGAGAACCTATAGGAAGTAGATTACGCATGTCTGTCGATTGGCCCCGCTTTGCGGAACTCGTAGCCTCCCATCAGCGATTCATCCTAACCACCCACATCCGTTCCGACTGCGACGCCCTGGGGAGCATTCTTGGTCTGTCCGCGGTTCTCAAGACGCTCGGCAAGGAAACGATCCTGGTGACGGGCGATGAGACGCCTCCCAATCTCGCTTTTCTTGATCCGGAGAATGAGATCAAGACACTTGGCAACGAAGTCTCTGCGGCCGACCTGGAAGGCTACGATGTCCTCATCATTTGTGACACGAGCGCTTGGGCACAACTGGGCCCGATGGGTGACGTGATTCGCGGTACTGCTGCCAAGAAGTTGTTGGTCGATCATCATGTCGGCGAGGATGAAGGTCTCGACGTCGAGATATTCAAGAACACAACCGCAGCTGCTACAGGGCGGCTAATTGTCGAAGCGGCGGAACAGTTGGGCGTCGAGCTAACGCCGCAGATGGCAACTCCTCTCTACGCCGCCCTGGCTACCGATACGGGCTGGTTTCGTTTTAACTCGGTGACTGCAATCACCATGGATGTCGGCGCCAAGCTGATTGCCGCCGGTGCGCGCCCTCAAGAGATTTACACGTCGCTCTATGAGCAAGATTCGCTGGCCAGGTTAAAACTTCGCGGTCGGATTATCGGTCGCACAGAAACGCTGCTCGATGGACGTTTGGCTCACACTCATGTCTTTCGCAGCGATCTGGACGAGACCGGCGCTGTGCCGACCGATACCGAGGATGTCATCAATCTGACGCTGGGTGTCAAAGGTGTCGAGGCAGCCGTGATCTTTGTCGAGCAACCCGATGGTGGATTCAAGCTGAGCTTCCGTAGTCGCTGCGATCTCAACTGCAGTGAAATCGCGAGTCAGTTTGGCGGCGGTGGCCACAAAGCGGCCGCGGGAGCCTATATTGTGGGACCATTTGAGGTTGCGCAAAAAACGGTGCTTGACTTCGTAAGTGGTGCAATGGGATAATTGCAGTGCATTCGGGTTGTTCCTCAACTGATGGAGCGACCGCATTCCCACTACCTATCCCCGCCACACTGCCACTCTCGGCCTCCTAACCCGCCTGGCTGAGTATTCGAGCTCTCGCGAGTTGGTCTTGCCCTGTGGGTCAAGTATGGCATGCCGCCCGGACCGCGGTGGAGGAAGTCGTATGACTGAGCAAGAAGTCCAAACCACCGATATGTCGACCGACACTTCCGATGATCGGCGGACCTTCATCGCCAAACTGTCGGCTGTCGTCATCGGCAGTATCGCGGCCATTTGCCCGTTTCTCGTCGGAATCTACGTGTTCTTCGATCCACTTCGCCGCGGAGGAGCCGGAGGCGGATTTGTCCGCGTGGCGACTCTCGATGCCGTCCCGGACGATGGAGTTCCGCGGCCATTTCCCGTTATCAAGCAAATTGAGTCGCAATTCACCAATTTCGGGGATCAGCCGGTCGGCCGCGTCTTCCTGCGGCGCGAGAAAGGCGAGCAGACCGTCAAGGCTTTTAACGCCACTTGCACGCATGCCGGGTGTGACGTCGAGTTTATCCGAGACTCGACCCCCCCCAATGAACCGGGCGAATTCCTTTGTCCTTGTCATCTCAGCGCGTTTCGCGCGGATGGAGCTCGCGTGAATCCGAAGAGTTGTCCCGCTCCTCGCGATCTCGATACACTCAAAGTCAAAGTAGACGAAGAGCAGGGCATCTGGATCGATTTCAAAAATTTCCGAGCCGCGACCCACAAGAAGATCGAAGCGTAGATGGAACGACTACTCGATTGGTTTGATCATCGCACTGGCTACCGGGCTATCGTTCGGGCCGCCCTCTACGAGAACATTCCCGGCGGATCGCGCTGGCGTTATGTTTGGGGTAGCACGCTCGTCTTTACTTTTTCCATTCAGGTTGTCACCGGTCTGTTCTTGTGGATGGCCTACAATCCCAGCGCTACCACCGCTTGGGAAAGTGTTTATTACATTCAATACGAAATGCAGGGCGGGTGGTTGCTGCGCGGGATTCACCACTACACCGCGCAGGCCATGATTCTCCTCTTGGTCTTGCACTTCTGTCAGATTGTTATTGATCGTGCCTATAAAGCACCCCGCGAAGTCAATTTCTGGCTGGGCTTGATCCTGATGATGATCGTGCTCGGCTTGTCCCTAACCGGCTATCTTCTTCCTTGGGATCAGAAGGGCTACTACGGCACGCGCGTCGCGACCAATCTGATCGGATTGGTTCCCGGAGTTGGTGCCGATGTACAACGCTTGGTGGTCGGCGGTTCCGATTACGGGCACGCCACGCTGACACGATTCTTCGCGATGCACGGCGGCATTCTGCCGGCCCTGCTGATTTTGTTTCTCGTGTTGCATGTGATGGTCTTCCGGCGTCACGGTATTCACGCCGTCGATCCGGAAAAAGGACCCGATCACACCTTCTGGCCCGATCAGATCCTCAAGGATGCCGTCGCCTGTCTGGCGGTGCTCGCGGGCATCTTGTTCCTCACCACTTTTGGCATGTGGGGGGGCGGTCATGAAGGGCAGGTGCCGGGCGACTACCTGGGCGCGGAACTCGGTGCCCCGGCCGATCCTGCTTCTGGATTTCCCGCCGCCAGGCCGGAGTGGTACTTCCTGTTCCTGTTCCAATTCCTCAAGTACTTCCCTGGTTCCTTGGAGATCATCGGCGCCCTGGTAATTCCCGGAATGATCATGGCGGGACTGTTCTTGATGCCGCTGTTGGGCAGATGGAAGCTGGGTCACCGCTTCAATCTTGGCTTCGTGGCCTTCTTGCTGCTGGGCGCCCTGACGCTGACGCTGGTCGCTATCCGCGAGGACGGCGATAACGCGAAGCATCAAGCCGCGCTGGAAACAGCGGAAGTCGATCGCGAGCGTGTTATCGATCTGGCCCGATCGCCCACGGGCATTCCGGCCGAAGGCGCGGTCACGCTGTTGCGAGAAGACCCCAAGACGCAAGGCCCCATTCTGTTTGAAAGTCGTTGTGCCAGCTGCCACTCGCATGTCCCAAAGGAGGAGCAGCCCGATGTCGATGCGCGACGAAGTATCGCCTCGCGCGATCCCTCGGCCCCCAATCTGTATGAGTTTGCCAGTCGAGAGTGGATTCGTGGTCTGCTCAATGCTGACCACATCGACGGTATTCACTATTTTGGCAATACCGACCACTCCGGCGAAGACATGGTTACTTACGTCCAAGATGACATGAGTGACGAAGATGAATGGTCGGCCGAGGATATCGAGAACGTGGTGATCGCTCTCTCGGCCGAGGCCAAGCTCCAGAGTCAACGTGAAGCGGATGAGAGAGACCAGGACCGCATCGCCGCCGGTCGTGAGCTGATTGCCGATGAAGGACGGTGTGCACAATGTCACAGGTTTGGCGACGCCGGCGACCTCGGCGAAGCGCCCGACCTGACCGGTTACGGTTCGCGTGAATGGTTGATCGATTTTATTCGTGATCCGTCGCATGAGCGATTCTACGATGACGGGAATGATCGCATGAGAAGTTATGCCAAGGAGCCGGGCGACTCGCCCAATAACATCCTGCGAACCGGTGATATCGAGATGATGGCCGAGTGGATTCGCGGCGAGTGGTACGAACCGGGTCGCGATGATGCGGGCGAATCGGCTCAAGCGACCACCGAAGCGGGCGATTCGGCACAGTCGGCCGATTCACCAGAATAGCACGGCGACGCGCCTTGAAGTATGCTTGGCCATACTTTGAATACTTCAGCTGGGGACCTGTTCCGCAATGAACCGCCGAGAACTCTATCAGTGGCTCACCCGCGCGCTGGGCGCCGCGGTGGCGGCGGTGGTGGTCATCCCAGGTGTGCGATTTCTTCTCGACCCGCTGCACCGTCGCAGCACCACGACCGATCTCTATAAGCGTGTCGCGCGTTTGGATGAATTGGAGTTGGAGACGCCCAAGGAGGTCATCGTTACGGGAACGCGTCAGGACGCCTGGACGACCTATCGCGATGAAGTCCTGGGGCGCGTCTGGTTGGTGAAAAAGTCGTCCCCCAGCGAAGCGCCGGGCGAGGCCGATGTGGCCGCCTTTACCGCCGTTTGTCCTCATGAAGGTTGCATTGTTCAACTCGACCTTGCTGGGGAGCAATTTGTCTGTCCTTGTCATCGGGCTGCCTTCTTTCCCAATGGCAAGCGCCTCTCGGCGGAAGAACTCGGCCATGACAACCCTTCGCCTCGCGATCTCGATACCTTGCCTTCGCGTATTCAACTCGACGAGGCGACCGGCGAGTGGTGGGTGGAAGTCCAATATCACAAGTACAAACTGGGCGGCGCAAAACAGGAACTCCTCGAGGGGTAAACTCTCTCCCTCCTTGCCCATTCGTCCAAGGTCGAAGCTGTGCTGAAACGCGTCAACGATTGGATCGACGACCGAACCGGCCTTCGCAGCCTGCTCTCGCCGTGGCGAAATCGCATGCTGCCCGATGGCCCCCGCTGGGAATATGTCACCGCCAGCTGCCTGCTCTGGATGCTCGTGGTGGAAATCGTCACCGGGCTGTTGTTGATGACCACCTACAGCCCCTCGGCGACCACCGCCTGGTCGAGCATTCACTACATCGAGCAGATGTCGAGTGGCAGCTTCATTCGCGGCGTCCACTACTATGCCAGCCAGGCGTTGATCGTGTTGTTTGCCCTGCACACCATCCGTGTGTTGTTGGCGGCGGCCTTTCGCAAACCTTATGAATTGGTCTGGGCCAGCGGCCTGGTATTGATCCCGCTGATTGTGCTGTGGGCGATCAGTGGCAATCCTCTCTCCTTTTCCCAGAAGGCCGTGGGGCAAATCGAGGTCGAGGCCAGCATCACGGGTAACTTGCCGCTGTTCGGCCCCGCGCTCAAGAGGATTCTGCTCGGCGGCGATTCGGTGGGGCAGCTGTCGATTAGCCACTTCTACTTCCTGCATGTCGCCCTGCTGCCGATCCTGGTGGGCTTCTTCACGGCCATCCATATCGCCCAGATCTGCCGCCATGGCACCGCCTCCCAGCGCCACACTCCGTCTGGTGAGAATGCGGTCCCCTATTATCCACACCAGACCGTGCGCAACATGATCGCCTTCTGCGCCGTCTTCGCGGTGGTGGCCTATCTGGGCTACGTGTACGGCGCTCCGCTGGAAGAGCCGGCCGATCCCGGCTTGCCAAGCTCGCCAAGGCCCGAGTGGTACTTCCTGTTTATCTACGAGTTGCGCAATCACTATCTCGGCGAGTTCGTGGCGACCACGGTCTTGCCGGTCGGCATTCTGCTGTTCCTGTTGACGCTCCCCTTGGTCGATCGAGTGATGTCGCCGCGATTGAGTTCCGTGTTCCGTTACATCGTCGTCATCGGAGGCGTGCTCGGCTGGACCGCGCTCACCTTGAGTTCGCTCTCTCGCGACCGGAATGACCCGCTGCATCAAGATACGATGGCCAAGTCGGAGCTGATGTCGGCGCGGGCCAAGGAGCTGGCCGATAAGTTTGGATTCACCGCCGAGGGTGCCGTCGGCTTGCTGCGGAGCGATCCGCTCACAAAAGGTCCCTTGTTGTTTACGGCCAACTGCCAGAGCTGTCACGATCACGTCGATGAGAATGGGTTTGGACTCAAGTCGAAGGCCCCCTCGGCACCCAATCTTTACCGCTTCGCCACCCGCGAGTGGCTCTCCGGCTTCTTCGACCCCGAGCGGATTAACTCCCCGGCTTACTTTGGCAATACGGCGCACGGCGAGAGCGAGGAGGGTATGGTCGCCTGGGTCAATGACAACGTGGCCGAGATGGATGAAGACGAGCAGGCCAGCCTGCGGAAGATGATTGTCGCCCTCTCGGCAGAGGCTCGGCTCAAGTCGCAGCGGGCCGCCGACGCCGCGGCCGTCGCAGACGGCACCTTGGAAGAAGGGGTCACCGCCATCGGTGATCTGGGGTGTACCGATTGCCACAAGTATCACGACGAGGGAGATCTCGGCGAGGCCCCCGACCTGACCGGCTACGGCTCGCGAAAATGGCTGATCGAGTTCATCAGCAACCCCGAGCATGAGCGGTTCTACGCGGGCGACGCCAATGACCGCATGCCGGCCTACGCTCCCCATGAAGAGAATCCGCAGCAGAATCGTCTGACCGAGAAACAGATCGGGCTGATCGTCGATTGGCTCCGAGCCGATTGGTATGAGGATCTCTCCCAGTCGCCTGCCGCCGAGGCGTCTCCTTGACGCCGCGTCGCTTTCCGCACGGATTGCTCTTGAGCTGCGGCGAGCTTGCTTCATGCCGGTAGCATCGCTTTCTCTGCTAGCGCTCGATCCCAGTAAAACGGGTCCGTGATCGCTACGCTTTGCGGAATCGTTACAGTTTAACTTGCCGGTTGCCGATCTTGTGAACGTGATATAGCAGCATTGCGCGGGCATTCTGCGCCGACCTTACTAGCAACGCCAGCCGCCTTCGAGTCAATCGTTTCCCATGTGGTGTCATCACTGTGGACAAGACGTTCCCGGCATTGCCTCGGCCGAGTCGAGGGAAGACCGGCTGCGCGAAGCGCAAGAGCCGGCGCCCTTGGAATTGATCGAGGAAGCGGATGACGCACCGATTCAGTTTTGCTGTGCCCGCTGTGGTTCGGTGCTCGGCGATGGTGAGCCAGCTGGATCCTCGACGGTCGCCGACGAGGCGGAGCCTCGTTTGGAACCGTCGCTCAGCGAGTCGACCGCGGGTGAGTCGACCGTTCCGGCGGATGTCGAATTTCGGCATTGGCAGTGGGAACTGGATCAGGATCTGCATGACGTGCGTCACCTGCTCGAAGCGCGAAGGTTGGGCTCGCAGCAGGACGAAGATCTGTGGTCGGTCCCCAGCTTCCAGGAATTTCGAGAGCAGGCCGCCGAAGTGGCGCCTGTGGCCTTGCCTACGCCGCCCACGACGACCGAGCCGGCCACGCGAAAGTCGCCCTTGTTGGTCTGGTTTGTTCTGTCGATGAGCTTCATGGCTTTCGCAGGGGGTGGTGTGTTGCTCGGTTGGTCGGTGTTGTTTGAACGCGGCGATCTCTGGAGCTGGGGTCTCGTCTCGGCTCTGGGCGGACAGGCCGGTCTGCTGTTGGGGCTGGTGCTGTTCCTGGAGCGACTCTGGCGAGAAGGTCGCCGGGCCACCTCGCAGATCAGCGAAGTCGACCAGCGGCTGGGCCATCTCCAGCAGTCCGCGCTCGCGCAGCCCACTTCGCCGTCCGGCGCGAGTCCGTTTTCTTATGCCCATCGCGCCCACGCGCCGAGTCCTCAGCTGCTGGTTACCGATTTGAGGCATCAGCTCGACGCCTTGGCCCGCCAGCTGGAAGACCCGCGCGTCTAGAGTCGTGTCGGCTGCTTCTCGGCGATCGTCCGCTCTCTGTCGGTGGCCCGTTCCCTGCTTGTTCATGGCTTGTCGCGGAGTTGTTCCGTTGCGGTTCGCGGTCTATTGGGATAGATCGTGGGTGTCTTTTGCTTTGGGCAACCCCTCCCGGCACTTTGTTGTGGGCGATCCACCCGCCTCGTCCCGTCTGCTTGACCATAGCGATCCGATCATTGATGATCGGGGGCAACATTGAGAATTGAGCCATCCGATTCTTGTCGCTAATGGAACTCCCGATGAAACAGAAAGTGGTTCACGAAACTGGAATCCCGATGGAGGGCGAATCGGCGGCCTACGAGTACACGCTGCCACTGCTGGATATTCCTTCGGAGGTCGATGAACGTTGGAGCGATTGGCTGGATGGCTATCGAGGACTAGATCAACAGGAGGTGCGGAAGTCGATTGAGAATCAATACGCGCCGAAAAATGAAGCTCTGCAGTCATTGCATCGCGCGATCCTGAATTTCAATCCATTCTCGATCCTCGTCTTCTCTGGAACTCCGCACTTCTGGATGGAAAACGGAGAGGACCGCATCTACCTGGCCCCTCCGATACCACGTCATGAATCATCTGTCGCTTTAGAGCCATACGATCTTGCTTCTTGCCAAGTCCTGGTTGATTTCTTGATGCTCTTCGGTGGCATGGGGGACCGCTATCCGTGGGAAGAAATTGAATTCTTTGGAAAACGATCGGAAGGACATGTCATTGTTGAGCCCTCTCTAGAAGTTTTTGATGCGGGATCAGAGTATCGATCGGCAGCGGAGAATCGAGAGCGACATTCCCGATTTGCTCCATGGATGAAAGGTATTCAAATATTGAACGGAGGCGATGGCAAATATTGGCTACTCGGAGAAGATCACACCGTGTGCGAGCACACTTGTGGCGACGACGAAATTGCCGGCACGTTTAAAGACTTCTCTGAATTGCTTGCTTGTTTTGTTGATGCTAGTGAAGAATCCTGCCTATTCGCCGGCGGATACAACGGCATTGCTCATAGTCGCTGAAGCCGCGAGCTCTTGCTCTCGGCAATTCCGCCCGGCACCGTCACTCCACGAAAAAACCCGCGCGGACTCGGCGACCTTGGAGGGCCGAATCGGCGCGGGCTCGGAGGCGATACCTGAAAGCGGACGTCTCCCAGGCTCCCGTCGATACCACAACGCGGTGACGAAGGTCATGTCACGATACGTGAACTAATGTATCGATATCGTCAGAAAAGTCAAGGCTTAGAATCGTCCACTCACTATTCGTGGACGAGAGCACTCGGCCAATGCTGGGATGGCTTTTGGAGAGGAGACACAGGAGCGCCACTGTTGTGGGCGGGTCTGCTGACCCGTCCACCTGATGCTCGGCGACAAGTCGTGGGAGACCAGTCTCTATCAGGATTCGCTCCAGTGAGGGAAATCGGCTCTGCAACGGCGTCCACTAGGGCTGCTTCCCGGTTGCACGATTCAAGTCGCTCAGTGCCAATTCAAGCTTGCTTTTCTCTTCCGGCAGCCGCGCATTTTCGATTGCTTGGGCTAGCATGAACTTGGCGACGTCGGGAGTCTCGACCCTCTTCACAACCTGCAATAGACGTTTGCGGCGGATGGGATCCTCTTCGGTCGCCAGGGCACCGAGGCAAGCCGTGCTGGCCGGCTTACCAATATTGACCAGCGCATCGACACACGGACTTGGATGCCCAAACATACCATCCGAGCGAACCAGCGGCGATATGGTATCGAGATTCTCGATCAGCATCGGAACCGCCTGCCAGGCACGCATGTTTCCAAGGACAACGACCGCCGCAAGTCGTCGTGCGGAGAGATTTTCGTCGGAACCAGGCATGTTGGGGTCCGTGTTCTCAACAAACAGTATCAGGTCGCGAAGCAGATCATTGCGGTCACGGAAACGTTGACGCGCATCTTTAAAAGGCGACTCGTCGGAAAGGTGGGTCATCTCCAGGGCCGCCTGAATCTGCAACTCGTGCTGAGTAGGTTTCCTGTCTTCATTCAGTCGACTTAGAGGAGGCAACTGTCGCTGCCGTTTGGCAACAACGCCATAGATTGGGCCTTGGCGATTCGCGTGCTCTGCTTTCTGAGGGGGTGGAACTCTATGGTCCTCCGAAAAACCGAGGTCATGAATCGAGATAAAAGCCATTGAAGCAAGTACCAGCATGGGGACGAGTCGCATGATGATGGCCTCCGCTGCCAAGTCACGAGGGAAGGTCAAACCGGTTCGACAAGCATCCGATTGACCGCTCTGTCAGGCGTCATTCTATAGGAGAGCCGAACCGCGCCCGAGATGAATTTCGGAACCGATATCAGGAGGGGCATTAGGACCTGCAAGAGTTGCTGGCATGCGGTCCGCACGATTGGAGATCGCTGCTTGCTCGTTATGGAGCGTTCAGGAGACCGCTCCATAACAGTGGTGTATTTCCCAAAGTTAGCCCGTGCCCCTCGCTAACCAGCTTTTTGCATCCGTCGACGTAAGTCCAACGTCTTTATCTGGTGTGCCACTGCTGGCTTGTCCAGCAGTGCCGGATTCCTTGGTAGTTCTCACTGCTGGACAAGCCAGCAGTGGCACACAAAGGTACTAAACTCCATAACCGACTGGACTTGTTGATGTTCCGTCAACCGATGCAAAAAGCTGTAACGCTTCGGGCTAGTAACGCCAGAGTTGCATACGGTGTGTGCTGGAATGCACCAAGAAAACTGCGATCCGACCTGGAGCGGCGAAGGGGGCGTTATTGCATCTGGTGCTTATCGCATCGCGCGAAGCGCTCGGCTCGCACGCGAGCGTCGCCCTCCCGAATGCGATCAGGACCGCGGTCTTTCCGTTACTCGTCCGTGACGCAACCTTCCGAGGCGCTCTTCACGTTCTTGATGTACTTGTAGAGGGTCCCGCGGCGGGCTTTGAAGGGCGGGGCGACCCACCTCTCCCGCCGCACAGCCAATTCGTCGTGGCTCACATCGATCGAAATCTCGCGCCGCTCGGCGTCGATTGTGATCGTGTCGCCTTCTCGCACCAACGCGATCGGTCCGCCGCATTGGGCCTCGGGCGTCACGTGCCCCACGATAAAGCCGTGGGAACCGCCGGAGAAACGACCATCGGTCATCAACGCCACGTCGCCGCCGAGTCCGGCGCCCATGATGGCCGCCGTGGGGGCCAGCATCTCCGGCATGCCGGGGCCGCCCTGCGGACCTTCGTAGCGGATAATGACCACGTCTCCCTTCACGATCTTGTTTTCCTCCAGCGCGGCGAGCATCGCCTCTTCGCTGTCAAAGACCTTGGCCGGACCGCTGAACCGGAGCCCTTCCTTGCCGGTGATTTTGGCCACCGCGCCTTCGGGGGCGAGATTGCCGCGGAGGATCTGCAAGTGGCCCGTCGGCTTGATTGGATCGTCGAGCTTGTGGACCAGTTGTTGATCGGCCTTAAGCGACGGCACGTCGGCCAGGTTTTCCGCCAGCGTCTTGCCGGTCACGGTCAGACAGGAGCCGTCGAGCAGATCGTGTTCGAGCAGATACTTGAGCACGCCGGGGATGCCGCCGATCGAGTGCAGGTCTTCTTGTACGAAACGGCCACTCGGCTTCAGGTCGGCCAGGTACGGCGTGCGGTCGCTGACCTTCTGAAAGTCGTCGATGGTCAACTCCACCTCGGCCGCGCGGGCCATGGCGATCAAATGCAACACGGCGTTGGTCGAGCCACCCAGCACCATGATGGTGACCATGGCGTTCTCGAAGGCGGCGCGGGTCATGATGTCGCGAGGCTTGAGATCCTTTTCCAGCAACACGCGGATCGCCTCGCCGGCGGAGAGACACTCTTGTTGCTTGCCGGGATCCTCGGCCGGGGTCGAGGCGCTGAAGGGGAGCGACATGCCCATCGCTTCGATAGCGCTGGCCATGGTGTTGGCGGTGTACATGCCGCCACAGGCACCAGCACCGGGGCAGGCGCGACGAACGACTTCCTTGCGTCGCGCTTCGTCGATTTCGCCCGCCAGGAATTGTCCATAACATTGCGCGGCCGAGATGATGTCGACCTTCTCGCCGTCAACCTCGCCGGCGCGGATCGTGCCGCCGTAGACCATCAGGGCAGGGCGGTTGAGCCGGGCCATGGCCATTAGGCAGCCCGGCATGTTCTTATCGCAACCAGGGATCGAGATATTGGCGTCGTACCACTGGGCGCTCATCACCGTCTCGATCGAGTCGGCGATCAAATCGCGCGACTGCAACGAGTAGCTCATGCCGTCGGTGCCCATCGAGATGCCATCGGAGACACCGATCGTGCTGAATCGCATGCCGACCATGCCGGCCGCTTCGACTCCCTGTTTGACGGTCGCGGCCAGATCGCCCAGGTGCATGTTGCAGGGGTTTCCGTCGTAACCCATGCTGGCAATGCCGACCTGCGGCTTGTCCATGTCCTCTTCGGTCATGCCGGTGGCGTAAAGCATCGCCTGGGAGATGCCGCGATTGATCGGCTGGGTCAACGTGCTGCTAAATTTATTGAGGGGCTCGGCCATGGGTCTCGATCAATGCTTGGTTGCCGTGGTGAGGTGTTGGATTGCGTTCCGTGCTGGCAGGGCTGGCAATCGCCAACCCGACAGGCGATTAGCTCCACAGGTGATGCCTTGCCAGAAATAGCACAAGAGAGCATTGTAAATGGCGAACCGGAAGGCGGCCAGACGTCGGCCACGCGCCAGGGGGCGGTGAAGAAGACGCGACAGAGTCGTCAGCTGGGGTCCACTTGCGGGTTTCTGGAACGTCGGCTTAGATAGGCTTCTCTGCCGGACACCGCGACAGTTGTCGTCGAGTCGAGTGATGAGAAAACGCACCTTGCACCATTGGGGACACATGCTATGCCGCCTGGGTTTATCTACTTCGATATGGGAAATGTATTGTTGCCATTTGACCGCGACCGCCAGTATCAGCAGCTGGCTGACGTGGCCGACGTTTCAACCGAGGTGGTCCGCGAAGCGCTCGAAGGCGAGGTGCACGACGCGGTCGAGAGTGGGCGGCTCACCACTGGCGACCTGTACGAACACTTCTGCAAGGTCACCGGTTCGCGACCTGATCTGGCCGCGGCACAACGGGCCGGCAACGACATCTTTTGGCTCAATAACTCGATCCTGCCGCTGCTGGCTCAACTTCGCCGCGCCGGTTATCGATTGGGGATTCTCTCCAACACCTCCGAGAGTCATTGGCAGTTCATTTGCGACGGTCGGTTTCGGATTCTGCCCGACTACTTCGAAATCGCCATCCTCAGTTACGAAGTGGGCGTGATGAAGCCGCATCCCAAAATCTATGAGGACGCGGTGGCGGCGGCCGGTGTACCGGCGGAGCAAATCTTCTTTATGGACGATCGGGAAGAGAACGTGACCGGGGCGCGGGAGTGTGGCATCGACGCGGTCGTCTTTCACGATACGCCGACCCTGGTGGCCGATTTGGCGGAGCGGGGCGTCGAGTTGGCCATCTAGTTGGCCGAGTTTTCTTATCGCGCGGATTATTTATCGCGCAAAGAACAGCCAGTCGGTTCGTCGCTCGTTGACCAGTTCGTTGTCGTACGTCACCGGCTCCACGTGCACCTGCTCAAAAACTTCGCCCAAGGCGTCGGCAAAGGGCGAACTTTCGGCATAAGACCACACCGCCAATACCCCGCCGGGATTTAAGTGTTGTCGCGCTGCCTGGAGCCCGGCCACCGAATAGAACCCGCCGCTCTCTTCGCCCAAAGCCTCGTCCGGCGAGTGGTCGACATCGATCAGGATCAGGTCGAACCGCTGTTCCGCAGGGCCGGCGAGTCGGCCGTAGACATCGCCCTCGGTAACGACCAGCCGCTCCTCGTCGTGAAGCTCCGACGACAGTGGCACGAGCCCTCGCGTCAGCCAATCGATCACCTGCGGCAGCAACTCCACGACTTCGACCGCCACAACACGATCGCACAGCAGAACCTCGCGAGCGGTATAGCCGAGCCCCAGCCCACCGACCATCACCCGCAGACGCTGTCCGCCGTGCATCTGCAAGGCGGTCCGGGCCAGCACGCGTTCGGAGTCGGTGTAGAGGCTGCTCATCAGGAATTCGTGATTGAGCGTCACCTCCGTCACCATCACGCCGGGCTGGGAGAGCAACTCGCGCCGCCGTAGGCACAACGTGCCCAACGGGCTTTCTTCATAGGCCAGAATTTCGAGATTCGCCGCCATGTCCGATAGCCTATCGCGTCACGGGCCGTAGGGAAAGCAACGAATCGCGGACTACTCCGAACTAGGCTTCCGTAGAGCCGTTTCTGCGATGCCGCGACTTGAAGCGGTTCTTCTTGAACGAAGACTTGCCCGTCGGGGCGGTGCTGCCCGACCGTTTCTTGAACGACGAACGATTCAGAGCGCGGTCGCTGTTTTGAAACTGCGTGGGTTTCGGCCGCGAATCGCCCATCTTCGTGATCTTGAGCTTGCGACCCGACACCGAAACATTGCTGAGAATGGTGATGACGTCAGACGACAGACCTTGCGGGAGATCGACCGTGCTAAAGCGATCAAAAATCTTGATCTTGCCGATGGACCCATTGCCGATGCCTGCCTCGTTGGCGATCGCGCCGACAATGTTGCCCGGCAGCACGCGATGACTCTTGCCGACTTCGATGCGGTAGGTCTCCATGTCGGCGTCGGCCAGATAGTCGCCCGACGGTTTTTTGGAACCGTACTCCCGCTTGCCGTACTCCCGCTTCTTCGATCCGTAACGACTGTCGTTGGAACCACGCCTGGAGTCGGCTGCGAAGCTAGCCTGTTTGAGCGTCTCTTTCACCAACAGCGGCGTCTCTTTATTGGCCAGTACCGCCAGCGATGCGGCGATCGACTCCAAAGTGACGTCTTCATGCTGACGCTGATACTGGCTCACGATCGAGCGAAACGTTTCAAGCTCCTCGTGCTCCAGGGCCTCGGTGATCTGCTCGTGAAAGCGGACTACCCGCTGTTTGTTGATCGCCCGGTTTGACGGCAGATCCATCGGTTCGATCGCGTGGCGCGTGGCGTTTTCGAGTCGCTTGAGAAGATAACGCTCGCGTGGATGGACAAATAAAATCGCCTCGCCACTGCGGCCGGCCCGCCCTGTGCGACCGATGCGATGAATGTAGGCTTCGCTGTCGTGCGGCAGATCGTAGTTCACCACATGGCTGATGCGCTGCACGTCGAGACCGCGGGCCGCGACGTCGGTGGCGACAATGATATCGATCTTGCCCGAGCGCAGTCGCTCGACAATGCGTTCGCGTTGCTTCTGGGCAATGTCCCCGTTGAGGGCGGCGGTCTTCAAGCCGGCCTGGGCCAGGAAATCCGCCAACGGCTCGGTCGTGCTCCGCATCTTCACGAAGATCAGCACACCATCGGTCGACTCGGCCTCCAAAATTCTGGCAAGCGCCGCCTGTTTCTGATGGGGCGCGGCGACGAAGTATCGCTGGTTGATTGTGTCGGCGGTGGCCGTCTTTTGCTTGATCGTGATCTCCGCCGGATTCTTGAGATGCTTCTGGGCGATTTGGCGAATCGGTCCCGGCATGGTCGCGGAGAAGAGCGCCATCTGCCGCTGTTCGGGGGCGTGCGTCAACACCCAGTCGACATCTTCGGCGAAACCCATCCGCAGCATTTCATCCGCTTCGTCGAGCACCAGGCAGCGGAGTTGATCGAGTTTCACGGAACCGCGTCGCATGTGATCCATGACACGACCCGGTGTGCCGACGACAATTTGGGCGCCGCGATTGAGTTCGCGGAATTGAATCTGATAGTCCTGACCGCCGTAGATTGGCACGACACGCAAACCTCGCATGTCGGCGGCATACTTCTCAAACGACTTGGCCAGCTGAATGGCCAGCTCCCGCGTCGGGGTCAGCACCAGCACCTGGGGTTGTCGCGAGGAAAGATCGATCCGCTGCAACATCGGCAGCGCGAAGGCCGCCGTCTTGCCAGTGCCGGTCTGGGCCTGCCCCAACACATCGCGTCCGCTCAACAATAGCGAAATGGTCTGTTCTTGAATCGGCGTGGGACTGGTGTAGCCGGCCGCCTCGACGGCGCTCACCAAGGACTCATTCAGACCTAAGGCGGCGAATTCAGATTTGGCGCCTTCTTCCACAACGGGTTCTTTGTTCTCGGCCGTCAGTGATTCTTGTTGTGATTCTTGTTCCACAATGACGGTGTCGCTCTGTCGACATTCAACTTCGATGGGCGAATCGCAGGAGGTCGGTTCCGCTTCGGAAGCGCACAACTCGGATGGGGAAATCTCAAACTCGGACATAGGTTACCTGAATTTTCTCAACTGAAATGTTTGATCGAAGATGTTTGAACGGGGACGTAGAAACAGGCGACAACCGCAGGAAGTCGGCTCCGTGAAAACTCATCCCACCCAGGTTGGATCGCAGATCCAGCCCGGGCGTTGTCCAAACGCCGTCGGCCGTAGTGTGAAAAACGCGGACGAACCAGGCGAGTTTCGACAATGCTCGAACGGAAAGGCGTTAGCCCGGCAACTCGAATTGCCACCGTAAACGGCAACTGTCACTCGCCAACATGATCGAACGCGTCAGGTGCTGTTCAGAAGAGCAGCGGGCAAAGAAAGGCCCACAAGGCAGGAGTCTGAATCTGGCCGGAAGGTATTCAATCAGTGGATGTCAGTATAGCAGAACGACGGCGGGCCGGCGAGGGCGCTCCAGATCGGACTGCTGGTCGATCCTCGACTCCAAGGCAGCCGTGAGATCGATCGTTGGAAAACCGCATCGATTATGACGGAGGTGACGTGAAAGGCCGCCCTTGGGTCTTCTCAGGGACGAGGGGCTAAACGGTTCCGCCGATCGCCCATTCGGCCGCTTCCGGCGACTCTCGACCGGTCGTTACGGGTCCCCTATGATTAAATGGAAGTGGGCGTTGTCCCTGCCCCGTATTGCACCCTTTATTGACCTCTCGATTCTCACCCTGAGACCGTACGACCATCGATCATGTTGCGAACGTTTGTACATGCCAAGATTCACGGCATTCGGATTACCGAGTGCAAGCTCCACTACAACGGCAGTGCGGAGATCGATCGCGAGCTGTTGGCCGCCTCGGGCATCGCACCGTACGAGCAGATTCATATCGTCAACATGAACAATTCCGAGCGGCTGATCACCTACGCCTTTCCCGGCGAACCGGGGGCGTTCACGCTCAATGGCGGCGCGGCCCGACTGGGCGCCAAGGGCGATTCTTGCCTGGTGATTGCCTACCGTCAGGAGGAGCAATTCAGCGGTGCCAAGGTCCTGATGATGAATCCGGAAGATAATTCGGTACTGGAAACGATCGACTACCCGGCCGCGGAGAGTCTCTAGAGCCCAGCCAGCTGGCTGATGCCGGCTGCGATTTGATTGGCCCGATCTCACGTCTCTCTCATCTGTCCACCGCCGGACAGGGTGTCCGAATTCGGACAGTTGCACGACTCGTTTCGGCCCGCTCCCACCTCCAATGTCCGATTCCGGACAGCCTCTTTCCCAGCGGGATACCTGTAATCGGCTATCTCTGCCCGGGTTAGCGCCCGAGGGCCACTTTTTGGTGTCGTCGGCGCGACTTTTGCATTAGGGGTCTCCGTTGGCCCGCATTCTTTTACGAACTGACCCGCCGAAGGCTTCGGCAGGCGGGGCTCGTGAACCAACCAGAACGACATCCGACCGATCCGAGACTCACCTTTGAAGGACCGCATGAGTATTCTTCCCATCGCAGCAAGTCATCTCTCCAATCCATCCCGCCCCTTGAACTCACGTTGGTCGCGAGCCATCGCGGTGGTCGCCGCGATCGCTGTCGTCTCGGCGACCATTCCCGCGGAAGCGGTGCCGATCAATTGGGCTGTTGATGCCGATGGGGACTGGGAAGTGACCACTAATTGGAGCAGCGATCCGGTACTGCCGGGGTCGACGGATGATGTCACCATCGATCGAGCGGCTGGAACTTATACCGTGACAGTCTCGACGATCAGCCCGACCGTAAATAGCTTGTTTAGCAACGAGAATCTGATTCTCGACGGTGGCCGAAGCTTCACGGTCAAAGCCCCTTCGTCGATCAATGGCAGCCTGGAAATTCGCTCCAAGGCCACCTTGTGGGCGGACGGAGCCGGTGCGTCGTTTGTCGCCAATGGGGCAACCACACTCGATGGAGCGCATGTGCGAGCCAAGAATGGCGGCACGATTTCACTGCCATTGGCAACGACCTATTCGGAAGCGGCCAATCCCTCGTTTGGCGATCGGTTCCTGGAAGCCAACGGCACGGGCAGCATGCTGGATCTATCGGCGTTGACCAATGCCTCCTCTAGCACCGGCTCGTTTTCGTCTCTGAGATTCCAAGCGTTCAACGGGGGACAAGTCGATGTGAGTGCTCTTGGTGGCTTCAACCTAGGCGCCGGTCAGGCGATCGCCAGGCATGCCGGCAGCATCGTCGACCTGACAAATCTGACAACGTTTACCCCCACGACCGTGTTTGGTGAGACTTCGTTTTTTGAAGCGACCAGCGGCGGCACGGTGCTGATACCTAACCTGGTCACGGTCGACGGCGCCGGGGTGAAGCTCGACGGCACCGGCACCATGAGCACGAGTCAAATCGTGAATTTCAACCGAAGCGTGGCCACGATCAACGGCGACACGCCTGACTTCTCAGGCATGACCAATATCGATGGTTCGAACTTCCTGGCCAGCAACGGAGGGAGCATCTCCGCACCGAACGCCAACAGCTACGACACACTTACAGCGAAAAACCGCCTCTTCCGGGCGGACGGGCTCGGGAGCAACATCGATTTCTCGACGCTGAGCAACCTGGTCGTCGGTACCTGGCTCTCAACTAATGCCTTCAACGGCGGGTCGATCGATCTGACTGGGATCGGCGTCTACAACTCCGGCCGCCTAAATGTGGCGGCCACCGGAGCCCTGAGCGTGGTCGACCTCTCCAATTTGACCAGCCTCACGACCGACAGCACCTCTTCGCGACTCGAAGCGACCAATGGCGGCACCATTGTGGCACCCAATCTGACCTCGCTCGATTACAGCGGTCTGACGCTCGACGGCACTGGTACGATGAGCACCAGCCAGATCGCCACGTTCACCAACAGTGTGGCCACGATCAGCGGTGGAACGCCCGACTTCTCCGGCATGAGCAATATTGACGCTTCCAGTTTCTTTGTCAGCGGCGGAGCGACGGTCGCGACGCCGGCTGCGACGAGTTACAACCTAAGCACCTTGGCTAGTCGCGAATTCAAGGCGACCGGCCTGGGTAGCAGTCTCGATCTCTCGACGGTGACAAGCATGAATGTCACGACCCGGCTAATGGTCAATTCGCTCAGTGGCGGATCGATCGATCTCAGCGGGTTGGGCGTCTACAACGGCGGTCGCCTGGATGTTAAGGCAAACGGAGCCTTGAGCGTGGTCGACCTCTCCAACCTGACCAGTCTCACCACGACAAATTCCGGGTCGCGACTGGAAGCGACTGCCGGCGGCACTGTCGTGATGCCAAATCTCAGCTTCATTCACCTATCGGGAATCACGCTCGACGGTACCGGCACCATGGATACGGCGCAAATCGCTACCTTCACCAACAGCCGAGCCACGATCAGCGGCGGTACGCCCGACTTCTCGGGCATGACCAACATCGACGCCTCCAGCTTCTTCGTGAGTGGCGGGGCGACTGTTTCGTTGCCCAGCGTCACCAGTTACGCCGATCCGGCAAATCCGACGTTTGCTAAACGCGTCTGGGAAGCCGACGGAGTCGGTTCGACGCTCGACCTGTCGAGCATCACGAGCGCGTCGGCCAGTGCTGGCGTGTTCTCTGACTTAACGGCTCGAGCACTCAATGGCGGCGTTGTCGATGTCAGTAATCTGGCTACCTTCGACATTGGCATCAACCACATCTTGGCAGACGGTGCCGGGAGCGTCGTCGATATGTCGAGCATGTCCACATTTACTCCCGACCTAATCTTTACTGGGAAATCGAGAGTCGAGGCGACTAACGGCGGGACCGTCCGTCTGAACGTCGCCTCCACCGATGTCGACGGCGCGCGGATCATCGTCAGCCCGACCGGCACGATCGAAGTCGGTGGCCTGAGCCTGATGAGTACCGCCACGCTGGAAGGGACGGGAACGTTGGCCGCCCCGGTCAATAGCGTCGGCACGGTAACTCCCGGCACCTCGGCCGACGAGACCGGAAACTTGATGATCGATGGCAGTTTTAGTCAGTTGGTCGGCGGCATCACGGCCATCGATCTGGAAGGAACGTCGACCAGCGATTTCGACATACTGTCGATTACCGGTCCCGCGATTCTCGACGGCACGCTCGATGTGGACTTGCTGGGAAGTTTCACCCCCATGCACGGTGACAGCTTTACCATCCTGTCGGCTGCGGGCGGAGTGACAGGCATGTTCGGCACTGAACTACTGCCCGCTTTGCCTGGCACCCTCGACTGGCAAATTCTGTACGGTACCAACGACGTGACGCTGCTGGCTGTCGATCCGACCATTGTGCCGGAACCGTCGACGATTGTCCTGGCTCTGTTTGGCATGGGCGGTCTTGTGTTGGCGTATCGCCGCCGCCAGCGCGGACAGCGTTAGACCGCGTCTGCTATTCGAGCACCAAGCCGCCGCTCTCTAGCCGGGGGAAAAGGGAGTTTGCTTGGTAATCTTTGCGGACGCTAGATAGAATACGGCCAGCGCGCGGGCACTCTTACTTGAGGCCGAATTCTCGGCCCGGCTCTGCCGCGCCCTTGGAACAGGGTCACGAGGTTCTTTTCTTATTCAGGAGCAAGATCATGGCGACGCATACTCTCGACAATTTGAAGACAAGGGCCGCTATCGGTGTCGTGGCAGTGGCGTTTCTACTGACTGTTTTCGGTCGTCCGGTGACGGCAGCCAAACCGTTGAGCCCGATCGACGAACGAGGGAAATTCGACCTGCGTCACGCTCACTTTGAAGACGTGGCGACCTACATTCAAGAGAAATTCAATGTCCCGGTCCGCTTCGACCGCGCGGCGCTCGACGAGCTCGGAATCTCACTTGATAAGAAGGGCGACTTCAAGACGTACCGCGAAGGGCGACTCGCAGCCCGAAAATCGTTTGAAGAACGATTGAAGGCGATGGACCTGCAACCGGCCGAGTACCAGGAACTGCTCGACAAGATTGAACAGATCCCCTATCCGGGCATTGAATTTGTGGCCGACGACATCTCGCTGCACGCGGCACTCGTGCAGATCCTGCGAGAACAGAATCCGGACCTCTCCTATCGGCTGCACGACGGAGCGATCGAAATCACCACCCAGGATGTTGTTCAACAGAATCTGGAAACACGAATCTTCAAGGTCGAGGACCTGGTGACGATTCCTCTGCTGGAAGTGGAAGGTCCGTTTGATCCTATGCCCGAAAAAGATAGGGTGACCAGTATCTACGACTACGACCCGTTGATCGAGATCATCACGACCACGATCGATCCCGACTCCTGGGAGGAAGCAGGAGGATCGGGTCGAGTCGCGGAAGGAGACCGCACGCTGGTCGTCTCACACACTCCGCGCCACCTGAGGCGAGTGGAACAGATGATCGCCGCGTTACGGGAGATCCGAGCACGCAAGAAAGACGGCGATCAGCTGCAACCCATTCGACTGGAAGACTCGCCCCAGGCAGCCGCCGCGCGGGAACACCTCGAACAGGCCCTCAATCGCTCGCTGGAGATGAATTACGCCGACACGTCGCTCGCGGAAATGATTGAAGATCTGGCCGAGCGGCTGTCGGTGCCAATCCGCCTGGATGAGTCGGCCCTGGACGAGCTGGGCATCGGAGAGGATTCGCCGATTTCATTCACCCAGGAAGAGACTCCTGTGCGACAAGCCCTGCAGCGGGCCCTCGCGCAGATCGACCCGGAATTGACCTTGTTGAACCGCGATGAAGTGTTGCTGGTCACCACCAGGGAGGTGGTCTCCGAGCGACCCGCCGTCGTGCTCTATCCGGTGTTCGATCTGGTCGAGACTCTGCCGCTGGAGAAGTCCGAGGTAACGACTCCCAACGGTTCTCAATGGGACACCGACTATCTCATCGAGGCGATCGTCGGGACCGTTTCGCCAGACTTCTGGGAAGAGGCGGGAGGAGCTGGGCGAATCGCCGTCGACGACGTTCACGGAATTCTGGTCGTCTCGCAGACCGATGAGATCCACAGCGCAACATCCGCGCTCCTCTCCGAATTCCGCCAGATTGCCGCTGAGCGGGCCGAATCGGACCAGGCCAAACAGAAAGAAGAGGCCGAGACGGACGACGATTTCGTCAAGGTCGTCTACTTCCTCTGGCAGCCCCACGACGAGTCGACCCACGTTGAAGAAGAGGATCTGGTCGAACTAATCCAGGAAGAGGTGGCGCCCGATTCGTGGGAGGGCGAAGAGGTCAGTGTTCGCACGCTGCCAAGTCGTTTGATTATTCGTCAACGCAAGTCGGTGCATCGGGAGATCTACCAGGTGCTGGTCGGGCTGCAGGTGCTCAAGCCAGTGGCCCAGGGCGAAGCGGGCTTCAGCACAGAGGCCGCCACTGGTGGCTACGGAGGTGGTGGATTCGGCGGAGGCGGCCAAGGTGGTGCCGGCTTCGGTGGTGGATTCGGCAAGTTCGACGGCGCGAAGGGCGGCCTCGGCAGCGCCGGACAGTTGCCACCTGCCGAGAATGGCGAGGGCGAAGCCGATGGAGACGATGGAGCTGACTTAGGCGGATTCTAGATCGGCACCAATTCCACATTTCACGTAGGCGTCGTGGTCGGTCCCTGGTTATGATGGTTCCCACGCGGTGGCACAGGCGACGTGCCGCCGCGGGGCTGAACTTTCGAACCACTCTCGTGCAGGACTGGGATTATGGCCAACGACGTGACTGAAGGACGGGCGTTTCGCGCGCTGGTGGGCACCGGAATGTTCGTGATTGTGGTGGCCGGAATGAAGGCGGCCCAATCGATTCTCGTCCCGGTGCTGATGGCGGGCTTTCTGGCCATTATCTGCTGGCCACCGCTCAAATGGCTGCAAGACCACAAGGTCCCCACGGCGGCGGCGCTGATGATCATCGTCCTGGTCATCGCCATCGTCGGCGCGCTGGTCGGGGGGCTCATCGGCACCTCGGTCAACGATTTTATCGGCAAACTACCCGACTATGAAAAGCGACTTCGCGCCGAGCGCGACGCGGCCGTGGCCTGGGTTGAAGACAAAGGCTTTAAGGTCCCCAAGTACATCAAGGGACCGTCGGAGGACGACTCCGCGACCGATCCGGCGACCGACGAGACGATTGATGAAGACGGAGTGTCGGAAACGGAGAGTTCAGAAGAGGGAGATCCGGAAACGGGAGCTTCAGAAGCGGGCGACTCGGATCAGGAGGCCTCCACCGACGTCGCAGCCCCAACGGCCGACGACCCGCCGACGGAAGATATCGCAAAAGGTCTGGAAGAGGCTGTGGGTCTGGTGCCGAAGGGTGCCCCGGAAAGACCCAGCGCGGCCAAGACTCCGCCGATCCCAAAGATTGACGACGATCCGATGTTCGATCTGGGCCACGCCGTGCAGATGTTTGGCTCGCTGGTCGGCACGCTGAACAACTATCTGACCAACGCCTTGATGATTCTGCTGATCCTCGTCTTCATGTTGCTCGAAACGGCCGGACTCTCCGCCAAGGCAAGCGCCATCATGGGCGGCAAGAGCGACGACGAGGATCACACCAACACGATCGCCGATCGGGTTCGCAGCTACGTCGCTCTCAAGACGATCATCAGTCTGCTCACCGGGGTGTTGATTGTGTTGCTGCTGAAGATATTGGGAGTCGACTACGCCGAGATGTGGGGCGTGCTGGCGTTCTTCTTCAACTTCGTTCCCAACATCGGTTCCTTCATCGCGGCCATTCCAGCGGTACTGTTCGCGCTGTTGACCGCCGGCTGGGGAACCGCGCTGTGGGCCGCCGCTGGCTTTCTGGCCGTCAATGGCGTGGTGGGGAACATCGTTGAACCGAGAATTTTGGGACGCGGGCTGGGACTCTCCACGCTGGTCGTGTTTCTCTCGTTGCTGTTCTGGGGTTGGGTATTCGGACCCATCGGTATGCTGTTATCGGTGCCGCTGACCATGATCGCCAAGATCGTGGCAGAAAACTCAGAAGAGACGCGGTGGCTGGCCATATTACTCAGTTCCGATGCGTCTCTGTCTGAATCGACGGAGAAATAGCGATTCCAGAGCTAGTCTTGCGCGACGCGGAATCAGTCTCCTGATCATGCTTCGGCTTCGTCTTGCTCCGTTTACCCGGGACAGGGCCTTCGCTTAGACGGCTTTCTGGCGGGTACCCGCAACGCGATAGTGTTTTTCAAAAAATCTACGCAAAATATAAGAATTTTGTGAAATAATTTGCGAGCTTGTGCGTCAATACATTATACCGAGAGAGAACCCAACCGACGGCCGGTGACCGTGAGTGGCGGAGTCGTCGCGTTCGGCTACGAAATAGACAACCGCTGTGCGACACGGGCGCGGCCGGGGCAGGCCCCGCGCATCATGGTCCTCTTTGAGGCCACTGGCGCGAGGTGCCGCGTACCCGCACTGCCGGCTCTTCCGGCCTCTCTCCGTGCTTTCCAATTATGCTTTCCGGCTGAACGCTAGCGCGCTTGCAGCGGCCGACGTCCCACCGATTTAGAACGGCCGTTGCGCGAACGGGCCTCGCTAAGCACACGTTGTGCCTTGGCCAGATCATTGACTTTCACCACCGCGCAGCTTTGCCCTCGGCCGCCAAAGTGCGAACAGGAGCCGTAAGCGTAGTCGACGTTCAGATGCTCGTTGGCCAGTCGTTCGCATATGTGGCGAAACGCGCCGTTGCGACCCGAGATTTCGGTTACCAGCACGTCGGCCGTTTCGAATTCGGTCTGCAGGGTCTCCAGGGCACTTCGTGCCAGGGCCGGATCGTCAGGGACGAAGCGTAGCGTGCTACGATCGCCCGCATCCATGACAGACAGCGCGACAAGATCGACCTTTTCCTTCGACAAAGCGGAAAGTACCGAGGAGAGCCGACCTGGCTTGTTTACCAAACGTACAGAAAATTGCTTGGCTGTCTGCATAGAATATTCCTCCGAAAAGGGTGAGAAAGGAACTCAACCAAGAGCGGGCGTGAGCTAGCAGAGAAGACCTAGACGGGAAGACATCGCAGCGCGTTGACGCTACGTCGTGCGATCGGCAAGCGGCCAAGGCCGTGATCCAATCGAAGGTTGCAGGTTGAAGAAGGGGCAACCCTTGTCGCATCGTTATGTTTCCATGCTGGTCTCTATCACGAACGTCTAGCGACCCGCTCACCCTCATCGTAACGCGCCAAATCGGCCTGTCAAAAAAATTTCTTAGAGTTCGCTGGCCGCCGTTCTCATCAAGCCAGCTGCATATTCCCTCGACTGCCAGCAATTCGGTGTATTCTGCCGCCCGCCGGCGGGGCCACGCTCGCAAAGCGGGGACTCCTAGCAGGCTACGAGACCTGAGGGAATAACGTGGAGCGTGCCCCTCGAATTCAACTTCATGCAGCCCACTTTCCGGCAACATCTGGCATCGATTTTTCCCAATCGACCGAAATACGCCAAAATGGAGTGGGAACGAATTCGCCGTCCGCCGCGTCAAAAGGTTCGTCCGGATGCTGCCCTTACCGCTGTTAGTGAGTTGGCGGCCCCGTTACTGTTGTAGCGGCCCGTTGCTGTCGTAAAGACCCAGTCGCAGGGTGGCCCCACGCCTACCGAGGAGAATGAGACAATGCCCCGCTTCATGCCACGACTGTTGTCGATCGCCACAGTCATGCTGCTCGCTCTCCCCAACTCGCTGGCCAGCGCACAAGGGCTGTTGGTCAACGTCAATCCGGATGAGAGTGTTCGTCTGCCTCGCCCGCCGGGCATCCACCCTCCGCCCGTCCGGCCGACGCCCGCTCCACCGCCCACGAGCAGTTACAAGATCAAGGAGCTATCGGTTCAGGCCAAGCTCGTTGACCAGATCGCCCAGGTGCAGGTCTCGCAATCGTTCGTCAACACGGGCAGCAGCACCATGGAGATCTGCTTCGTCTTCCCGCTACCTTACGACGGAGCCATCGATCGGCTCACGTTGCTGGTCGACGGCAAAGAGTACGAAGCGAAATTGCTCGAAGCCAAACAAGCGCGGGACATTTATGAAGCGATCGTCCGCAAGAATCGCGACCCGGCACTTCTGGAGTGGGTTGGCCAGGGAATGTTCAAGACGAGCGTCTTTCCGGTACCGCCTGGTGAAGAGCGGACGGTAACGCTCCGCTACTCGCAACTCTGTCGTCGGGCCGACGGGCTGACCGACTTTTCCTTCCCGCTGGCCACGGCCAAGTACACCAGTCAGCCGGTCGAGAAGATCGACTTTCGCGTCACCATTGCCAGTGACGACAAGATCAAGAACGTCTATAGCCCGACGCACGAGGTGGAGATTCAGCGCGGTGACGACGAGCACGCGACCATTACTTATGCCAAGCAGAACATTGTGCCGGTCTCGAACTTTCGGCTGCTCTACGATGTGGGCCGCGACACGGTCAGTACCAAGGTCCTCAGCTACCGCCCCGAGACCGGCGACGACGGTTACTTTCTGCTCTTGGCCAGTCCTTCGGTACCGTCGCCTGATCGTCAGCGACCTGCCAAGTCGGTTGTGTTCGTTGTCGATCGCTCGGGCAGTATGCAGGGCAAGAAGATCGAGCAGGCCCGCGGGGCACTGAAGTTCGTACTGAACAATCTGCGCGAGGGCGACACCTTCAACATCGTGGCCTACGACAGCACGATCGAGAGCTTTCGACCTGAAATGGCCCGCTACGACGAAGAGACGCGCCGCGCCGCGATCGGTTTCGTGGAAGGAATCTACGCCGGCGGCAGCACCAACATCGACGGAGCCCTCAAGTCGGCCCTGGCCATGTTCCAAGACTCCGCGCGACCGAATTACCTGATCTTTCTCACCGACGGGCTACCCACCATTGGTGAGATGAATGAAATGAAAATCGCGCAAGGGGCCCACGACGTTAATTCGGCCGGCGCGCGGGTGTTCAGCTTTGGCGTCGGCTACGACGTCAACAGCCGGCTGCTCGATCGTCTTAGCGCGGGCGAACAAGGCAAGAGCTTCTTTGTCACGCCGGATGAAGACATCGAGCAACGCGTCAGCCAGATGTACTCCAAGATTTCCGCCCCGGTGATGACCGATGTCAAGATTGCCTTCGACGTGGAAGGCCTGCGGACGGAGGACGGCCAGGCGGTCAATCGCGTTTACCCCAGCAGCGGCTACGATCTGTTCGCCGGCGATCAGCTGGTGGTGGTCGGTCGCTACAAGAAGTCGGGCGCCGCGAAGGTAACGGTCACGGGGCAGGTCAGCGATAGCAGCCAGAGCTTCGACTTTCCGGCCACGTTCGTCACCCGCTCCAGTGATCAGAGTTACGCTTTTGTGGAGAAACTGTGGGCGATGCGCCGTATCGGTGAGATCATCGACGAACTCGACCTCAAGGGACATAATGCGGAATTGGTAAAAGAGTTGGTAACGCTCTCCACGCGTCATGGAATTCTCACGCGGTACACGTCGTTCCTGGCGGACGAAAACAGCCCTTGGCGGAATCTTGCAGGCAACACCGCACGGGCCGAAGAGCGGGTACAACAACTCAAGAGGACCGCTGGCAAGAGTGCCTTCGGCCAGCGGCGTTCGAAGAAAGAGCTTCGCGAAGCGAAGATCGCCAAGCAGAGACAATCCGCTGCGCAACTCTCCGAAGATGCTTCCGACCCGAGTGCCGGCTCCCCGTCGCGCGCTGGTTCGTCTGCGCCACGGGCCTCCAGGCAATTGCGACCAGGTCCTGCTGGGGGTCGTGGAGCGGGTCGAGGGCAAGGAAAGGGCCAAGGTCAGAGCGAAAGCCGGGCCTCGACGGCCCTGGTGCGAGTCGGCAACAAGGCCTTCTATCGTCGCGACGGGCGACTGATCGATTCGACCGTGACCGAAGCGATGGAAAAGGGGGCCGAGAAAATTGAACGTTACAGCGCCGAGTACTTCCAGCTGACCGACAAGCATGGCGACGAGGTGGCCCCCTACCTGGCGATCGACGAACCGATCGTCATCGAGCTGGGCGGCAAGACGTATCTCATCGAATAGGACTGCGCGGGATCAGAGCGTGGACTTAGACAATGGTGCGCGGCGATGTCGGTTGGCCGGGCAGGGGCTCGACTAGCTCCCACTTCACTACTCGTCTAACTCGGCCTCGACTTCGTCGATCTCGTCGGCTTCACCTTCTTCCAGCTCTCCTTCTTCAAACTCGTCCTCTTCTACGTCAAGAGGTTTCTCCGTACTCAGCTCCACTGCCAATTCCACTTCTTCTGGAGTCAATAGTTGATTGCTGTACTCCCAATCCTCCTGATCGAGAAAGAGATCACCCTTTTCAACGTCGATGTCGTCCTCGCGAGAGATCAAGGCTGCTTGCGCCTCGTCAGGGGTCAGTTCCTCCCCTTCATAGCTGACGACGATGCCCCCTTCGTCGGTCCGATTCTGTCCGAGGCTGTAGAGAAGGTAACGCACCTGATCGATGCGGCGATAGTTGAGCGGTCCGCTACCGAATGGATCGAGCGGCACCTCCGGCAAGTAGTCCGGCACCAGCTCGCTCAAGCTTGTCGGCAGTTCACCGCGATCCTCGCGATAAAGATCGAGGGCTAGCGTGGTGATGAGCAGGCAGTGCTTTACCAGTCTTCGGCCAGCCAATTGCCCAACCTGTTTCATTGACATGACTTGCATGAAATCGCCGTTTATTAGCTCTCCGACAATCTGATGGAGCCGAATTTGCCAGCCCAAGGCATGCATCATGAAGATCCTGTTTCTGCTCACAAACTCGTTCAGCGGATCTACTTCACGATGAGAGGCAATCAATCTTTTCAGTAGTTCTCGTTGCTGTGCCGGCATCAAGAAAGCCCGGATTTGCCGGAGCGACTCTCGACCCCATCCCTCCACACGAATCCCGACGACATAATCAAGCACTAAACCATCGGCGATGACGAAATGCCCCAATTGCATCGTGTCGAAATGAACATCGATCGCTTCTTGAACATTGTCGTTTAGTTCGGCGTTCTGTGCGATCAGCTGTAGGGCTCTCCCCAATTCAAGAATCTTCTTAGCGGATGAATCAAAGTCCTCTTCGTAACTAAAACCGAAGCATCATCTTGAAACGATGCGCGAACTTTACCAACGATCCCTGAGTGACTCGTGACAAATACCTTGCGATTCTCTTCCTCGGTCTCTGCCAGATACAACTCATAATCGCTCAGCGGTTGAGCAATATCGACCAGACTCAAGTATCCGTTCGGTTCTATGGGTACTCTTGTAGGGACCGCTGGTGGAGTGGCCATTTTCCAATACAAATAGCCGAGTACCATCAAGGCCGCCGTTCCAATAAGGACCATGACTGGCCTACCAACCCGAATCGCCTTCGCAACAGCTGCTTCCAGGTAGGCTTTAGAGCTGCTAGAGCCCTCAGCTTGCTTTTGACTCAACTGCGGCTTCACAAAGAGTGCCAGGGTAAGGACTACTATCGCAGCAAAGCTCACAAGAGTGATCTGTTCATAATAATGCTGAATGAAAATTGAATACTCGAATAGTCTATTGGGATAGAGCCAGTCGTGACTGTCGTTAGAATAGAAGAGACTTGCATATATCACGACTGGAACGAAACATACCCAGCATAGAATCTGCCACCTTCGTGCCCATCTGTTCAGAACCGTCAAGAGCGCGGCCAAGGTAACTCCCGATGTAACCAGAAGTGGCACGATCATTTCGAACCATTCGATATCTGACGAGGATAGCAGGGCAGATCGGATGACAGCGAGAAGCGCGGCCAGGATGGCGACCCCCAGCAACAGGTCCGCCAGAGTCAACTTCAGTTTCGCTCCGTCACTGACTAACTTCTCGATCCCCGCTTGCCGAGCCTGTCTACGGCGCATCAACGACATCACCGCGCGAAAGACCCATAACAACGTGATCGTTAAGGCCGACTGCAATAGTAAATAGAGAGTTACCTCAGCTGCTTCGATAGGTATCCAAACCGCTGTCAGAATTACAAGTGCCGCCAAACGAAAGAACCAATGTGGGTTCGGAGACAGTGCTGCCCACACTGCCAGGAGTGAGTATAGCGCTAGTATGCCCCCTAGGAGAGAGTGTAAGAGTATGTCCGTCGAGTTCGCATGCATTGGAGATGGCCCAGATCGAATGTGAATTCAGGTTTGGACGAGAGCTTAAGACGCTTTCTCGGGAGGCACTCCAACGTTGGGACGCTCGCCAGGGTTGCTGTTACTCACCTCCGCATCCTCCTTGTCAGCCCGCGTTTCGCCTGCTTCTTCCTGGTCGGCTTCGGCCGCTACCTTCTCTGCCTCCTCAGCCCGCTCGGCGGCGATCACCTCGGCCGTTCGCAGGCGATACGGCTGGCCGTCGGCATAGAGTGTCTGCTGCTCTTCGAGCGTCTCGGTGACGCGCTCGTCTTCAGTCAATTCCTCGTTGAGCTTGAGGGCGATACCGACATATTTCTGGGCCTCGTCAAACTGGCCCACCTCGGCGTAGGCGGCCGCCAGGTTCTGCACAAACCGGGTATCCTTGAACTCCGTGGCCTGACAAGTCTTCGTGGCTAGTTCCAAGGCGCGAGGTCCGTCGCGAAGTTCTTTGTCGGGAGCGGCCGCCAGAACTCCCGCTCGTAAGTTATCGACCAGCTGCTGTTGACGTTCTCGATGATCATCAAAACGCTCGTCCAGGACCTCGAGCCCCTTCTTGTAGTGGCCCATATCGACATGGGCCGCGGCCAGGTGAGAAGCCAGGCCGCCCAGGCTCTGATGTCTCAAGGTGTAGCACTTCTCGAGCAAGGCGATCGCCTTTTCGAACTGCTTATCGTGGTAGTAGGCGATGCCCAATATCTGGCAGGAACGGGGATTGTCGGGGTCCCGCTCCATCGACGCTTCGTAATAGGTGATCAAGTCTTTGTACTTGCGAAAGGTAATCTCTGGTGGCGGCCCGACCACCCACTTGCGGATGCGGACATTGCTGAAGCGGACCTGACCGGTGCCGGAATACCACTCCGGACAGCCGATGCCAACCGAGGGACCATCGGCACAGCGTTCATCCTCCAGGCTGGCGCTGTATTCTCCATCGACATACATCTCGTGGTAGCCGTCGGCGATGTTGGCCTGCAGATGTGAAACCCGCTTTAAGACTTGGTCGTGGCGATAGAGTTCGATTTCCCAATTGAACACGATGCCGACCCGATCACGCTGCGTATCGATGACACAGCCGTTGACATCTTCGCGTCCTTTCTTCGAGCTGCGTCCTTTGCCGGAGAGGATGCCGACGATCAACTGTCCGGCCTGGGAATAGACCGTCTCGATATCGCACTCCATCACGAAGGGACCCCGAAAACGATTTCGCAGAAAGAGCATGAACCCAAAGCCGGTCTCGGTGTTGTCGGCGACGACGGTGTTCTCATCGACATAATTCCAAACTCCCAAGGTCGGCACCCAATTGGAAAAATCTTTGTCGAAAGGGATCTCCACCCATTCGCCCGACTCGTACTTGATTTCGCGACGAGCCTGAGCGAGAAGCTGATCGAGATACTTCTGCACCTCCACGTCGCGGTTCTGCTGGCGGACATCGGAGAGCAGCTTCTCGATACGGGTGAGGGCCTCGGGGGTGAGCGGGTCGCGCTGGGTATTGGTGAGCTGCCGTTCGATCTGTCGCACAACCGCGCCGCCGGGACCACTTAGTGCGGCAGTGCGGCGCCGCTCGCGAAGCATATTGATTCGATGCTTGCGCATCATCTCCCGGTCCCAGTCGTCGCCGATCGCTGAGAGCTGACGCTCGGCATCGCGATGGGCGCCCGCTTTGATGGCCGCAATCAACGATCGATTCTTGATCCAGGTATGGTTGCGGCCGAACCAGCGGTGATCCGCACGGCTGGTTCCTTGGGCCATCCCGTCGAGAACCTCTTTGCAGAGTTTGTACGTTCCCTCCCGCTCCCAGACACTGCGATCGGGGTCGGTGCGATCGAGCGAGTCGACAACCTCGAGCAACATCGCCGGCACGTCGGTGTCGTACCTCCTGGTCGCAGCGCACTCCAGGCCGAACTTGTAGAACGCCTCGGCGTCGCCACCGTACTGGGGACCGAACGAGGAAATGTAATACTGGTAGGCGAGTGTGAAGTCGAACTGCGCGGCGACCGCGCGATCGAACCACATCCGCTCCACGTCGTCGCTACCCCACTCGGTAACCGCGACGATCATTCTCGTGGCCGCCTCGGGCAAGTCGGGACGCAATTTGTGGGCCTGTCGGTAGTGAACCCGCGCCACTTCGAGAATCTCGGGAGCCGATTTCTGGCCGATCTCGCCGGCGAAGTCGTAGATGTGGCCCTTTTGACGTTTGAACCACAACTCATGGTAGTACGTCGCCTTGATCATCTCCCGGATCCAGGCGTCGAGCGACTCGTCATCGCCGATATCCTCAATGAGTTTAGTGATGCTGGCGATCTGCGTTTTGGAGTTGTCGTACCACATGAACCACAACAGATCGGACCATACGAAGCGGACGCGGTCGCGGGTGATCTCCTCTTCGAGGAGCCAGGCCTTGATGGCCTCGCCCGATTTGTATTGCCAGTACTTCATGCCGTTGAGGTCGTTGAGATTGCCGGCCGCTTCGGCAATCAAGAGCGGAATCCAGACCTGGCAACGGACGGGATAGTCGCTGGCCTCGAACCCCTCTTTGGCTTCGAACAGCAAGGTGACCGCCTCTTGATACCGACCCGCCTCGATCAACAAAAAGGCGGTTCGCGAGAGCACCACCGGATCGCGACTGCCGGCGTTCATCGCCTGAATGCCCTCTTCGAGCAACTCCGCTTCGTTGGGCACGCCGGGCTGCTCAGATTTTTGGGCATGATACCGGAGCAGAAACAACGTACACGCCGTGCGGACCGGTTCTCGGTCGAGGGTATGCAGTCGATACGACTCCACCTCTTCACGACGGAAGCGATAGAGCGCCTGCATGAATTTGCGCTGGGTATAGCCACTTTGCTGGCTGGGCAACGGCTGTTGCGCGGCGGCCACGGCCATCGGCAGCGTCGAAAACAAGGCGACAGCAACGACCCTGAATAGCCGCCGCGGGGTTCTTCGAGGAGATTGCTTCCGTCTAGTCACGCTTCACCCCCATGACTGATCGTTTCCCGAGAGAAGCCGCGACAGATAGGACCGGACAAAGTCTCCAGAGGATTGGCCGCGAACTTCGGGCCCCCACCCCATACGCCCCGACTCACCCAACCTCCTCGACTCTTAACGAGTATAGACTTCGCCGAAATTGGGTGTCAAACTGGGCGTGACAGAGCGGATGTCCTAGAATCGGCAACTGGGTGGCCATGCATCTTCTGCTCTGGTATCTCTTCTGTCCTGGCGACGAAATCCATCAACCTCACGCGAGGAGAAACCATCATGCGTATTGGCGAATCGATGCTTCCGGAGTTCGACATCGAAATGGCAGGCACACGCAAGGTGCTCGAACGATTGCCCAACGACAAATTCGATTGGAAGATTCACGACAAGTCGAATACGATCGGCTGGGTGGCCAATCACCTGGCAGAAATACCCGCCTGGGCTCAATCGATCATTCACGATGATTCCTTCGACGTGGAACCGGAGCCGGGCAAACCGCATCAATCTCCGACCGAAGAAACCGCTGAAGCGGTCGTGGCACTATTCGACAAGAACCTGGTCGGTGCGCGAGAGGCGTTAGAAGAGGTCGAAGACGCGAGGCTCTTTGAACCTTGGAGTCTGACGAGGGGAGGCGAGGTGCTCTTTACGATGCCCCGGCTGGCGGTGATACGCACCTGGGTGCTGAATCACACGATTCACCATCGTGCGCATCTCTGTGTCTACTTGCGCGTAAACGACGTGCCGGTGCCCGCCCTGTATGGTCCGTCGGCGGATGAAGACCAGATGTAACTAGTCGGCCGAGCTGGTCGCCGTTTCGGTCTCCTGGGCCGAAATGGCCTCGGCGGGCGAGTCTCTTTCACCTGGGGAGGCCGCCTGTTCGTCGGCTCGCGTAGCATCACTTTGCGAGGTGTCTTCTTGCGCGGCATCACTTTGCGCGGCGATGCTCTTGGCGGCGATCTCCGCCGCCGATGGCAGGCGGACCGGCAGATCTTGTCGGATCGTGTCGCGTTCCTTCTCGTACTTCTCTCGATTCTCGTCGTCGACCAGTTCGATCGCGGCGTCGATATGCTTTCGGGCCTCTTCAAATTGACCGAGTTCGGCGTGGGCGACCGCCAACAATCGCAAGTGTTCGTGGTCCTTGTACTGGCTTGCTTCGCACAGAGCCTTGGCCATGCTCAGTGCTCGCTCTCCTTGACGGACGCTGTCGTCGGGTGCGGCGGCCAAAGCTAATGCCAGATACTGTTGAGCTATGTTGCGAATCGGATGGTGTTCCACCGTTTCGTTTAGACTCTTCTCCAGGTGCTCGATTGCCCGGACAAAATCTCCCGTCTCGATGAAGGATGCAGCCAGCAAGATGCGCGTGCTGAACAAACCGAACTGAGGAAGTTCCATCGATTTGCCGAAAGCCTCGATCGCGCCGGCATGGTTCTTTCTGAAGTAACGAGCGGCGCCGAGCCGGTTCCAATGGAAAGGATTGTTAGGCTCCTCATGAACCGCTTTGGTGTAGTACTCTTCCATGGCCGGGAAATCGGTGTCGGAGGGAGGAGTTCCCAGTTCCCATTTCCGAATGCGGACGTTGCTGAACTTCACGCCGCCGGTACCGATGAACCAGAACGGAACGCCGATCGCAACCGTTGGTCCGGTCTGGGCGCGGTCGTGCTCCGTGGCGGCCAGATACTTGTCGTCGATATAGAATTCAAAATATCCCTCGGCCACTTTGAGACGCACTTTCGACTTCTTGGGCGCGACGTAGTCCGCCAGCATAGGGGCGTCGAAGGGCGTACTGTAGCCTACCTTTCCGCCCTGCGCGTCGATCACGTAGCCGATCATCTTGGAAGCGCGGGGATTCCTGCCGTCGTACTCACCGATAATGAACCCTCCGGGAGAGCGTTGGGAATGGGTGAAGATGGACTCGACATCGCACTCGATAATGAAGGGATGGTGGAACTGCACCTTCTGCCGAAGAACCATGCCGGAACCTGTGGAAAGGTCCTCGCCAAAGACAGTCTTCTTGTCGACAAAAGTCCAAGAACCTGTCTCCTTGGACCAATTCGAGAATGATTCGTCGAAGAACAAGTCGACCCAACCGCCGGCCTCGAAATCGGCTTCGATTTGCATTCGTGAGAGCAGTTGATCGAGGAAGCTCTGTGCCCGGGTGTCTTTGAACTGGGCACGTATCTCAAGCAGTTCCTCTTTGAAGCCTTCGGTTTCGCCCGCCTTTCGATTACGATCTTCGAGCACCTTCTCGATCTCGCGAACTCGCGGACCATGGGGGCCGACCATGGCGTGGAGCCGCGTACGATGTCGCTCGATGTTAATGTGATTGACGCGCATGAGGTCGTGGTCAATTTCATCTTCGTACTTGGCGATCAGCGCGATCGCGTCTTCAGGCTGGTCCGCCTGGATCGCCAAAGCAATCAGCTTATTGATCGCCCACGTATGGTTCTTACCGAAGTACTGGTCATCAGCCCGGGCTGGCTCAGCCGCGATACCTTCGAGGACTTTCTTGCAGGCGGGATAGGCGTCGTACTTGGTGTAGGCGTTTTGGTCTCGAGTCTGAGCGAACAGCTGATCCATGACCTTGATCATTTCCAGCGGCACATCGGTATCGAACCGCTCCGTTTCCGCGCACTCGAGACCGAAGCGGTAGAGGGCCTGTTGGCTGCCCTCTTCCATCTGACTGAGTTGACTGCGGTAGGCATGGTAGGCCTCCATGTAGTCGAACTGCGCGGCCACCGCGCGGTCGAACCAGTCTCGCGGGGTGACCGTGTCGTCGGTGGCCGACGACACGTGAATCATTCGCGTGGCTGCTTCCGGAAACTCGGGACGCAATTGATGCGCCAAGCGAAAGTGGGCGGCCGCCTGCGGATAATCTTGCTCCGGGTTCCCTTCAATGCGGGCTCCCTGAAGATTGATGTTTTCGTCGGCGGTAAGGCCACTCTCGCAGGCGATGCAGGCATAATACGTGCCTTGCAACATCTGCCGAATCCAGGGATCGATCGATTCTTCCTCGGCCAAGGCATCGACGATCGCCTTGTGGGCGGTGACCCTGGTGGGGGCATAGGTCTTCCAGTTGGGCAGATAGACTTCGTTCCAAATCACCCGCGCCCGATCTTTGGTAATCTGTTCTTTTTTTAGCCAGGCAACAATTGCCTGGCCGGCAATCGTCTCCCAGTGCATCACGCCGGGACGATCGTTGATATTCATCGCGACGGTGCGAATTCGCTCCGGTGTCCAGAGTCGACCTCGGATGGGATAGCCGTCTTTTTCGAAGCTGGTCCAGGCCTCCATGAGCATCACGGCTGCTTCCTGGTGACGGCCGGCGCGAATCAGTGTGAACGCGGCGGTGGAGAGAATGAGCGGATCGCGACTACCGGCATTCATGACCTCCACACCCTCCTCAAGCAGTTCGGGCCAATCGGGAGCGCCTGCCTGCAAAGCGAGACGTTGATGGAAGCGGAGTAGGAACAATGTCCCGGCCGTCCGCACCGGTTCGACATCGGTCGTGTATTGCCGATAGAGCTGGACTTCCTCGCGACGAAAACGAAGCACGTCAGCTCGGAACTGGCGCTGGCTGTAACCCTGCTGGTCCGCAGGGAGCGGCTTCTGTGCTAGCGCCGCCGAGATGCCGACGAACGACATCAAGAAGAAAGTGACCAGCCGTGGGAAGAAAAAGTGGGGTTTGTCACTCGTGGGAAAAGAACGTCGTGGCGTGCGTCTGGAAGACATGATGTGCCTATGCCGTGGTGTGACTCTGTTGCGTCCAGACGGGCCTGCGGCGGCGCATCGCGGTTTCCGAATCGCAGACGCCAACTCGTTTGCCCGTCGAAAGGCAGGTGGGGGACGAACCGGGCGCGATCATCGCGCACCGTTAGCGACTTGGAATGGACCACGTCGAGTATAGGCTGCGCCAATTTTCGGTGTCAAACATCTTGAGTTCAGCCCGAGTTTGGCGAGGAGAGGTCCGACAGAGCGGATCTATTCGATCGGGGCAGGGGAGCCGGGTTGCCAAACCTGGGCCATAGAGAACAATAAGGGCATGTCGGATTCCACCCCTCATGCTGAACCGCCCGAGCCAACGGGGCCGCCCGATCCAACGGGGCCTGCGGGACCGAATGCGGAAAACGGCAGCAATGGCGACTTGCCCGTCCTCCGTCGCCGGAGTCTGCAGTTCCGTCTCCGATCACTATTTTTGTTGGCATTGATAGCGGCAGGGCTCTTCTGGGCGCTGAGTATCCTGGCCAATTCTGGTCAAGACGAACAGCGGTCGGCTTATTACGTGAAGCTGGTGTTCGCCGCGGCGGGACTCTCTGTCGCTTCGATACCGGTTGTCTTGTTCAGCTATGTGTTGTTCTACGCGATCCTGCGACCGTTTACCTCTCTTGCTTCAACTTCAGCAGCGGGTGATCCTCCGATATCGGCGACCACCCAAGGCAGCGACACCCGTAGCGATCCCGTGCCCGCGTCCCTCGTGGACACCGAGAAAGAACCAACTTGAGGAGCCGACTTATGCCCGACCTTCAGCGTCGGACGCATTGTCTGATTATCGTTATCTTACTCGGGGGCATTGCCGGGGGCACATCGAACGTGGATGGGGCCGTCGGTAGCGCGGTGGTCATGCCTGGGCCGAAGTTGTTCTCCAAGCTCGGTAACCGGGTGACGGTCGACACGACTTGGGTCGAGAACGACGGCTATCGTCCGGTGCGAGTCCGATTTGAGTCGCTTGTACCACTGGCCGTGGATCGAGCCATCACATTTCGAATTTCGCTCTACCCGGGTTGGTTTGGAAATCAAGACGGCCGACTCCAGATCAGCGAAGACTTTGTACTGCCCGCCGGAGCGACGAGGGTGGACACCACGGTGTTGGTACCCTGCCACGAACTGTGGGATTCGGTTTCTTGGAACGTGGCCGTCGACGGATCGGTAGACGCAGAACTCGGCACCGATAGGAATCGGAACGCCAATATCGTGTGGATCCCGGGTTCCATCCATCAAAGTCGTCAACTGCGCGAGCTGCCGCGGGTGCTGGTTGTTGGCGATGCCGCCACGGAGGCCGACATTCTGCAAGGGATGCTGCGACCGCTCACGACCGTGGAAGCTGAGTTTCTAGGCGTGACCACGATGGGGGCTAACTGGAAGACAAACCTGGCCTCGGCTACCCGTTCTCATTTCGTTTCAATTGCCGAACTGCCCGACACGTGGCTCGGCTACAGTTGCCTGGACATCGTCTGCATCTCGGAACAGCAACTGCTCGATCTTCGTCAGCGAAGACCGGACGCCGTCACGGCTCTGAACCGCTGGATCATGGCTGGCGGGAACCTTTGGGTGTATGGACTCGGCTCGGATCCTCTCGGTCTGGCGAGAATCAACGACACCCTGGGGCTCTCCTCCCTGAACGAGTCGGAACAGGCTTCCCTAGGCACCGACGACGAAACGTCCCCCGGAATCGATCAAGGCTGGGATCAACCGGGCTGGCATCAGCCAGATCGATACGTATCGGTCGTCGATCTGGAGAAAGTGACCCCAGAATACTATGGTCTTTACGACGCCGGTGAGGAGGCTCAGGTCGAGACGGTCAAGCTATATGGGAAGCCCAATTCTCTTGGTTCAGGATCCCACCAATGGGCCTGGCGAACCGCCGGGAACGGGTGGATCGCGGCTTTCGCCGCCAGCCAGCCATTTCAGACATCCGAAGACGAACTCGGATGGGTCCTGGGATCGATGACGACACGCCGAGCTAATTGGCAAGATCGCTACGGCGCTACTTCAAGTAGGGATCGGGCCATGCTCGAGTTCTGGGAATTCGTCGTCCCGGGCATCGGAATCGCACCGGTCGGCGCCTTTCAGATATTGATCACACTATTTGTGATTCTTATCGGCCCGGTCAATTACGTGCTGCTCCGTCGTATGAAGCGTTTGCAGCTGCTGATCATCACCGTGCCTCTCGGTTCGGTGGCGGTCGCCTGCACGTTGTTTCTCTATGCCCTGCTCGGTGATGGAATTACGACTCGCGTCAGAGCGCGAAGTTTTTGCGAGCTGGATCAGCGAACGGGAGAAGAAGTCGTCGCCGCGCGTCTCTCCTACTACGCGGGAATCGCGCCTTCAGGAGGCCTTCATTTTTCGAGGGAGACGGCCGTCTACCCGATCCGCACAATGTCAGGCGCTTTCGATCGAAACGAAGTCAGTCGGCTCGACATGAATTGGTCGAGTGGTCAACACCTACAAGGTGGATGGTTGAATTCGCGCACTCCCACGCAGTACCTGACCGTCACGGCCCGAGCCTCGCAGAGAGAACTGAAGATCCGCCAACAAGGAAACACTTTCCAGGCTGGGAATTTCCTGGGTCGCAAGATCGAGCAACTCGTGCTCGCCGACAGCCAGGGAAAGCTGTATTGGGCCGATTCCATCGCCGTGGAAGAGCTAGGCCGTCTGGAACCGATCGAGAGCCAGACCGCCCAAGCGAGGCTGGTGAAACTCTACAACCAAGGCCGACCACGACTGGAAGAGAATTTCCAAGGCTACGGATCGACCAACTACGATCCGTATCGATTCTCGCCTAAGCAGAAGGACGCTTCCGCCAAACTACCCGCCGAGAATTCGCCCAAGGGATTGGCCAGCTCGCTGTTTGAACTTCGACTTCAGTCCGCCATGCTCCGACTTCCTCCGGCGAAAGAAAGTCCTTGGCAACCACGAACCTACCTGGCCATCCTCCAAGAGACCGACGACGATTTGCTGGGTGTCGACGGCGCACAACAAGAAGGCGGTTTTCACGTCATCTTCGGGAAATGGTAAGCAGACAATGATCAACTCCCATCCCATGGTTGAACTGCGTGGCGTCTATCGCTACTTCGGCACGACGAAGGCGGTGCAGGATGTCTCATTTCAGATCCGCCGTGGCGAGGTCTTCGGGTATATCGGCCCCAACGGAGCCGGCAAGACAACCAGCATTCGCATTCTTTCGACGCTCGACCTGCCCAATCAGGGCGACGCCTATGTCGACGGGTTCTCTGTTATCGACGATCCCGATCGTGTCCGCCGTCGGCTCGGATATATGCCCGATTCGTTTGGCACCTATTCCGATGTTAATGTCACCGAGTACCTCGATTTTTTTGCCCGCAGCTACGGCCTGATCGGTCGCGAGCGCACGCGAGCGATGCGACATGTGATGAGCTTCACCATGCTCGATCAGATGGCCGACAAACCGATCAATGGCCTTTCCAAGGGCATGAAACAGCGGCTCTGTTTGGGACGCGCCATGATCCATGATCCGAGCGTGTTGATCTTGGATGAACCGGCCGCCGGCCTCGACCCTCGCGCGCGGATTGAGCTGCGAGAGATGATTCGTCAGCTGGCCGACGACGGCAAGGCGATTTTGATCTCGTCCCACATCCTGAGCGAGTTGGCGGAGATGTGCGATACCGTGGGCATCATCGAGCAAGGAAAGTTACTGGCCACGGGAAGCGTCGATGAGATCCAACAAGGATTTCAGGAACATCGTTTCGTCCGAGTCCGACTGTTGGGGGAAATCGAGGCTTTGACCTCGTGGCTGGCGAAACGGGAAGATGTCGGTGAGGTTCAGCTCGATGGTCAGATCGTGATCTTCGCACACACGGGTGACCGAGAGTCGGAAGTCGCGTTGCTACGGGAGCTGGTACAGGCCGACTTCGCCATCGCGGAGTTCGGCAGCCACGAGCAGAGCCTGGAAGATGTGTTCTTACAAGTGACGGAGGGACGGGTTCAATGAGCACCGCTGATATCCCATCGGGCGCGCGTGGCGTGGACGTGGCCACCGGAGATCGTGAGAGGCGTTGGCAAAGGCTCGAAGACTGGCTCGAGTCCGTGGGAGAGGGATTCAATCCGATCCTGGTGAAAGAAACGCGCCAAGCTCTCAAGAGCCGCCAGTTCTTGATTGCATTCTCATTGCTGTTGATCGCCAGCTGGATCTGGACGCTCATCGGTTCCGCGCAAATCGGGGAGTTCATCTACACCCGCCCCAGCGGTCGGGATATGTTCTTTGGGTACTACCTGATTCTGCTGGCGGCCTTGGGCGTGGTCGTGCCCTATATGAGCTTTCGATCGCTGGTCGCCGAGAGTGATGAAAACACGTACGACCTACTCTCGATTACCACACTGACGCCGCGCCAGATCATCGCCGGTAAACTCGGCAGCTCCATCGTCCAGATGGCCGTTTATCTTGCGGCCGTGGCTCCCTGCATGGCATTTACCTATCTGTTGCGGGGAATCGACATCTTCACGATCGGCCTGATTCTCGTTTACACCGTCTTCGGATCGATTGGCCTGAGCATGCTCGGTCTCCTGCTGGCCTCCATGACACGTGTCAAATTCGTACAGGTCGTGCTATCGATGGCCGTGGTCGTCGGACTGATCGCAGCCTACGTGGGTGGTGCCGGAATGACCGCGGGGATGTTGCGATTTAGCGGCCGCATGATCAACACTTCCGAGTTCTTTCTGGTCTGCCTGTTCATTGGAACCATTTACACGACGACCTTTGCGATTGTGTTCCTGGCCGCCGCTTCTCGAATCACTTTCGAGAGCGAGAACCGCGCAACGGCCTTGCGAATTGCCTGCCTTGTGCAGTACCTGGCCATCTCGGGCTGGATCATCATTCCCTGGATAGAAGTGGTCGATCGCACCGAGGTGGCAATTGTCTTTGTCGCCACGGCCGCCATGTATTGGTATGTCATCGGTATCTTCACAACCTCTGAATCACCACGCATGTCGCGACGTGTTATGCGGCAGCTTCCTTCGCGGCTTCCCTTCCGGTACCTGTTCTTTTGGTTCATGCCGGGCCCCGCAACCGGATACATCTTTTCGTTGGCGGGTGTTTTGAGCGCCTCGCTGATGGCTCTGACAGCACTCAAATTCCATGACATGTTTCCCGACGCCGCCATGTCGCGGAGTCCGTGGCGCGGAACCCGAGTACCGGTTGCTCCCGACTCGGCGACAGTTTTCGCCCTGGGGATCATCTGCTGGTCGTATGTGGCAATCTTCCTGGGCGTGTGCAAGCTGCTGGTCGGTTTCGCGCGCAAGTTCACCACGATGAACTTGTTGCTGGCCTGCGGAATACATTTCATTATTGTCGGGGCCGCGGTCTCGCTTCCGTTTGTTATCGAATCCAACATCATGCGGAGGTATTCGCGAGACTACACCTTGCTGCACATCTCCAACCCCTTCTATACATTGGAATCGCTCGGCAATAGCTGGAAGAGATTTGATGAACTGTGGACGGTGGCCACGATCTTGGCATGTGCGGCGATTGTGGTGCTGCTGGCAAATCTCAAGAGTATCGCGACTGAAATGGCTCGCTCGCAAATCGTGGCCCCCAAACGGATCGCCGAAGACGAGGTGGAACTGGAAGAGATTCGCGAGCCGTCGTACAAGAGCCCCTGGGATTAGACCGGCCGGGGCGGACGAGTAGGACTAATTTGCCGGCTTGAGTTGACGTTGGGGCTGCGCGGCCAAACTCGGCCCGCACTATTTTTCTCTCTCCAGCCGACCTGTCTCCAGCTTTCCTGTCTCGTGCTGATCTACTCTCTCCTGCTGAGGCAGGCGGCTTCACTCCCGCCCGGAACTCAAACCCAGAACCGTCTCGGTCGCGCCAGCAGACGTCCGTGGAATTGCGCCTTTCCGGCTGTTCGCCTGCCAAACCGACGGCTCGCAGCCCATTCCTGGAGTTTCCCGATGACTTCTTCTAGAGAGCGTTAATCGCTGGCAGATTCTTCGGTTCGGTCCTGGGGAGATTCTTCCATTAGCGAATTGAGGAAGTCTGTATCCGTCGGAATCAAAGCCATGAACGCCTTGTTGACCAAACGATTTCTTCTCAAGGCAGCGATTCCCTCTTCCGATCAATGGACCCTATTCTTCTTGTCGCTACTGGTCCCGGGTGCCGGGCAGCTGCGCGCGGGTAGCTGGACCTGCCTGCCCTGGTTCATGGTTTCTTTCCTCGCTTATGCCGGCATCACCAGCATCGAGCCTTTCATCCCGAGTGCAAGTGCCTCGGCAACAAGAGTCGTTACCTTGCTTCTTCTCGGTCTCGTCAGTGGCGAGCAGGCGAGGCGGCTTCTCGAACCGGGCTCCCGATCGAATCCGACTCCCTGGAAACCGACTCCCGGTAATCGTGTCAAAGTGCATATTGAGCGTCGGGGAGGGCGACGAATCGCCGCGACGATCGACGTCACCATCGCAAGATCGGCCGAGGAAGTGTGGCGCCGGGTCAGTGATCTGCCTCGCTTTCTAAAGATCGACCTGTTCCACGAACGTGTCATTTTGATGCGACCTCGACCAGCCGCCGGGGTCGATATTGCGATCCTCCACCATGCCTTTGGTCGACGATTTTGGCGATTCGGACGAATTCTGCGTTGGTCCGACAAGCGGAGCTACGCTTTCAGCGATCTCTCGGCAGGCAATCGACTGGGGGGGTTACCGCATGTCTTCTTCATATCGGTCGAGCCAATCGCGGAGGGATCGCGTTCGTGTCGACTTAAGATCTGTATCCGCGGAAAATGGACAATCCCGTGGTTGCCCACTTGCGTTGGTCGTGTCTGGATCGGTTATGTTTGTCGGCAGCATGGACGACTCTTGAAGAAGACGATGTAATCAACATGAATGAACCGCAAACTTCATCGCTCGATCGCCGCTATCCCAAGCCGGTCTACTGCTTGCGCTGCAACGAAGAGTTGTACGGCCGGGGAGAGGGTCGGTGCGAAGCGTGTGGTCTCACGTATGACGCAGCCGATTCCGAGACCTTTGCCTGGCGACCGGTGTTCCGCCGCTGGAAATTCTGGCTGCCTGGGTTCTGCCTATCGGTCCTCTCGGGAATGATCAGCTACGCCGTTTGCCTTCAGCAGGGCGATTTGGGCGCCGCTCTATTTGTGGCGGTACCGGTCAGCATGGGGGCCATCCTCGGTTACGCGACGCGATTCAACATCTGGGGAGTCAAATTGCTTGTATTGGCGGCCATCGCCAATGTTGTACTGGGACTGGTCAGCATGAGCTTTGCCGGCTTCTTCTGCGGTATGACTCTGTTCATTATCTTCCTGGTCCCCGCCATGATTGGTGCCACTCTCGGCTACGTGCTGCGGTTGTTGCTGGAACGTTCTCGGTGGGACCAACGCTGGTTTCTGCCGTTGATCGGGTTCATTCTGCTGCCGTACGTCGTGCAGGCAGTCGAGTCGAGTTTGCCCCAGCGCCGCCAGATCGCGGAGGTGCGGACAGCGCTGAGAGTGGACGCGACGCCTGAAGAGGCCTGGAACGCGATTCTGTTCTATGAACAGGTCGAGCACGAGCCGCCCTGGCTTCTTGATCTGGCGCTGCCCCAGCCGGTACACAGTGTCGGAGACAAGCAGACCGAAGGCGAGGTCGTTCGCTGTTTCTACGACCGCGGATACTTATCGAAACGCATTAGCCGGGTCGAGCGCGGCCGTCGGCTGGCCTTCGAGGTCGTCGAGCAGCAGCTCCACTTTGAACGCGATATCAAGTTACTGGGAGGGAGCTTTGAACTGACTCCGCTGGGAGACGAAGAGACGACCATCGTACTGACGACCCGATATGAGCGGTTGCTCGCGCCGCGAGCCGTCTGGGAACCGCTGGAACGACATGTGGTGCATACCTTGCATGGCCATGTCCTCGAGGGTATGCGTCGCAAGATCAACACCGACCGACGGGAGATGAAACCAAGCGAGGATCCGCCAGAGAGTCCCGCGATTCAGGAAGCCTACCCAACATTGGTCATGTCGCCGGGGCAAGCAGCCGGCAAGGCGAACGGGAAGTTAATCGCGCCCGGCAGTTACGGTTTGTACGGCGGAGGAACGATTCATGCTCAAAGAACCATCACGCTCCGGCTACCTCTTAAGACTGCGGACCGATGCGCCATCACCATGGCAAACAACCAGGCTCCCTGGCGATTCACCAATGGAGCATGCGATGCTTCGGTCGAACCCAAAGTCGCCCCCGTTTCAGTTCCGTTTGCGAAGTCTATTGGTGCTGACAGCCGGGTTCAGCGTTATCTTTGGAGTGCTGCGCCTGCTCGGAACCAGTGCCAGCACGATCGTCACCGGCCTGCTCGTATCCATGATCGTCGCCTACACGACGACACGACTCGTAGAATCGCATCGCCAGATCGGCTACCGCGAGAGAGGGGTTGGCTACGAGGAGCGGGAGAGACTTCTAAGGGACCTATTCCGATAGGCCATTGAGTCCCGCGGTCAAGCAGCTCGCAGAGAAGCAGGACGTCGCCCTGTTCACAAAGGATCGCCAAGATCGATTGGCGAATACCGACTGACTACTCGAACATGGAGTCCATGCCGAGCCGAGTCTGCAATTGCTGAAATTCGTCGAAGTACTGATCGCTCGACGAATGGACATGCTCGGCTTCGGTGATGAACTTCATTTCATCGTCGCACGGCAAACCGTGGTCGCGAAGCACGTCCTCAAACGGCGTCAGATCGGATCCGTAGCAGATGAGCAGCTTGTGTTCGTCGAACTGCACTTCCAACGGCACACCTGGATTCAACGCGGCAATGCCTGTGCAACCGTCATTGAGCAGCATCTCTTCGAAGTCGTAAAGCGTGCTCTTGAGCACCGGCATGTCAATGTGTTCTCGATAGAGGTCCTTATGACCTCGATCGTGACGCGAGTGACTAGTTTCCAAAACCACGTCAACGTTCTGTCCGAGCGGATCCAACAGATCGATGAACAAATCGAATAGTTGCTCCGTCGTGTGCGAGACCATCAGGACAGGGACACTGACCTTCGTCGCTTCGTCGTGAAACACATCGTGGCGATAACCGGCACGCGGGACAACGTCGAGATTGTACGAAGGCCGGACAGCGTCGGTGAGAACAAAGTCGCCATAGCGGGCGATGTTCATGTGCGATTCCAGTGCCTCATCGCTGATCGATTCGAATGTACTTGTCGCGTGCGGTCCCATCTCTTCACGAAACACGTCACGAAAGAATTTTTTCAGAAAGCCCATGGCGGATCTTGTTGCTTGTCAGAGGTTGTCGGTATCGGGGAGTCGGCTAGTCCGTTGGGCCGGGCTGCAACGCAGCGTTGATTTACCAAAATCTAGGTCATGAATCGGGCCGACTCGGCCCCGGAAATCTCGTTTCTTTCCCCGTCCGCCAGACCGCTGTCGACAGAGGCGTCATAATCGATCTGGACGATAAACTGACCGGAAAAGGGGGTTTTTTCGCAACACTCCCGCCGGGCCAGACGGCCCCGGAGAGCCCGCTTCGCGGCTGGGCCAGACAACTCTACCACCCGCTGGCGCAAGAGGCCGTTAGCTGGCCTGCTGGTTCCTGAAAAAGTGGGCCGAAGAACGACAGAACATGAAGATCGCGGAAGATGTGCCTTCGCTAGAGTCGACGCAGGCAGCCCGCACCGCTTCGCTGGCAGGGTCGAATCGCCGCTGCTGGGGCCGCAAATCGTCGCCAGGGCCCGATCGTCGACATTGGGTCGCCGGCGAGCCCAGCGCCCCGTCAGCTGGCATCGACCCCAGGGTGCCCCCCATCTCGGGCCGTGGTAGTTGATATACTGGCGACGACCGGCAATAAACGCATCTGCGTCCCCGGGGCATAGGGGTCCCTGAAGCATAGGGCGACCAAGAACCTGGGGCAGCCAAGAAACCAAGCCCCCCCATCCGCCCAGGACATGGGGGTCACAGGGCACATCCCACTCGGAAAGAAAGGAAGTCGACAATGGACCGTCACCTCTCTCGCGACGAAGGACGTTTTCTTACCCGCCAATTCCAAGGCAGACTCGGTTTCGTGTTCTGCGGCGTTCTGGCGATCTTCGTCGCCAGTTACGGCTTATCGGCCGCGGCGGACGACGTGGCGACGAAGGAGGCCGAACCAGGTAGCACCGCCAAGTCGAAAGCCGAAGGCTCGACTTCCTGGGCCGTCATTTACATGCAAGGGAAGCGAGTGGGGCACATCCGCTCGAACAGCAAGCCGCTCACAGAAGACGGTCAGGACCTGCTCCAACACGACGCGGAAATGGTGATGAAACTAAGCCGATTCGGGCAGACGGTCCAGACCGAGATGAAGATCCAATCGGTTGCCGACGAAGACGATAATGTCCGTCGCTTCATGACCACAATGAAGGCGGGGCCAGGTGTCATGAAGTCGGAGGGCGTCGTCGAAGACGGCGAATTGAAGCTCGACCTTTCGACACTCGGCAAGACCAGGAGCGAAATCATTCCCTGGGACGGGAAGGTTAAGGGTTTCTTTGCTCGCGATCGGTCGTTTGAAGTCGACCCCATGAAACCGGGCGACCAGCGAACCATCAAGATGCTCGTCCCGATGGTCAGTAGCCCCGCCGAGGTCGAGCTAAAAGCGATCGGTTACGAGACGACCGACCTGCTTTCAGGAGAGCGAAAGCTACTGAGGATCGACTCCAAGACCACGATCAGCGCCAACGGCGCCAACACCTCCATGGACGAGACGATCTACGTCGACAGTGCCGGAGTGACGATGAAGTCGGTCATTCCCGCCATGCAGCAGATAACCTATCGCACCACGAAAGAGATCGCCCTGGGAGATTTCGACCCCGAAGAACTGGACCTGGGCGAACTCTCGATCGTCAAGGTCGAGGTCCCCGCCGATCTGAATCGACGCGCCTCGGCCCGCTTTCGAGCCACCTTCAAGTCGGGCGATCCGAGCAACTCATTTAAGTCGGGCGGCGCGCAGAAGGTTTCCAAGCTCGACGATCACTCGGTCGAAATCGCGATCACTCCGGCCGCCAAGTCCGCTGACGAGAACGATCCACCGACGGCAGGCGATCGAGCGGCCAATGGCATGATTCAGAGCGACAACGCGAAGATTGTCGAGATGGCGGCCAAGATCGCCCCTCAAGAAAAGGATCCCGAACGTCTCGCGTTGGCGATCGAGAGGCACGTCTATGACGGCATCCAGAAGAAAGACTTCACGCAAGTCCTGGCCACCGCCGCCGAGGTCGCGGAGAACATGCAGGGTGACTGCACGGAACACGCCGTCCTGTTGGCCGCCTTGGCCCGCGCGCGTGATCTGCCGGCGCGTGTCTCGATCGGCCTGGTTTACGCACGCCACCTGGGCGGCTTCGGCTACCACATGTGGAGTGAGGTCTGGACCGGCGATCGCTGGTTGCCACTCGATGGCACGCTCGGTCGCGGGGGGATTACCCCTTCGCACATCAAGATCGCCCATTCCAACCTGAAAGGGGGCGGGCCGTTTGCGGCAGTGATGCCAGTGGCCACGGTCATGGGAAATCTCTCCCTTGAATTTCTCGAATAGTGCGACGAGACGACCCGATCGTCGCTGCCGGTCGCGTTGAAGCCTGTTAGTCAAACGAGAACTGGCGAAGGGACTCGCCGTCGGCGACTCGGCAGAATCGCCAAGACCTTTCAAGGATGAAGAACCGCTCATGAATCGATACGCCCAACAATTGCCGCCGACCTGGTGGTCACCCAAGCTGAGCCCGTTTTGGATCCGCTTTTGGCGGCCTCTTCGCCGTCGCAAGCAGAAGCGCGAGCAGCGGATCATGGAGATCGAGGTTCGCGGAGCCGAGCGTCTCCGCGGCGCGATCGAGGCCGGCCACGGCATCATGATCAATCCGAACCACAGTGGCCATGCCGATGCTCACATCATGTACCACGCGGCGGATGAAGTCGGCACGCCGTTCTACTTTATGTCGGCGTGGCAAGTCTTCTACATGCAATCGCTAATCGGGCAGCAGATTATGCGCTGGCACGGTTGCTTCAGCGTCGATCGCGAAGGGACCGATATGAAGGCCTTTCGCCAAGCGACCGAGATCCTGCAGAAAGAACCGTATCCGCTGGTCATCTTCCCCGAGGGCGAGGTCTATCACCTCAACGAGCGTACGACACCGTTTCGCGAAGGCGCCGCCACGATTGCGCTCTCGGCGGCCAAACGTGCGGAGCGAGAGGTGGTTTGCATCCCCTGCGGTATCAAGTACGAGTATCTGGAAGACCCCCGCCCCAACTTGCTCAATCTAATGGATCGTCTGGAGTCGGAAATTTTTTGGCGACCCCATTCCGATCTCCCGCTGGAGAAGCGAATCTATCGTTTCGCCGAGGGGGCCATGGCACTCAAGGAATTGGAACACCTGGGGCACACCTCCAGCGGACCGCTCCCCGAGCGGCTGAATGTCCTGGCCGATCGCATCTTGAAGCGTCTTGAGGAGCAATATGAAATAAGCGATGCCGAGGGAACGCTGCCGGAGCGCGTCAAGGAACTTCGGCAACACGCCCTGCAAAGCTATCACGATCTGGCCGGCGACGATCCTCGGCGCAAGCGATATGGCAACGATCTGGACGATCTGTACCTGGTCACGCAGTTGTTCAGCTACCCCGGCGACTACGTTGGCGAACGCCCTTCGATCGAGCGGATGGCCGAGACGCTCGACAAGTTCGAGGAAGACGTGCTGGGGGTCTATACCGCGGAGATCCGAGGCAATCGCAAAGCGACCGTCTCGTTTGGCGAACCGATTCCGGCCGTCCCCAGCCGAGAGCGGAAGCGAGCCGCCGGGGAACTAACCCGAGCAGTGGAACAAAGCGTTCAACAATTGCTCGACGGCATCGAGATCCCCAAAAATCGTTTCGGTGACGGGGCCTGACGGCCTCAAGAAGCGATTTTACGACGACGATTCGGCCAATTTCTCTTCGGCCGTGGCTCGATAGATGACGCCGTTGACCAGGCCGCCCAACAGCAGCATAGCGCCACTCAAATAGAACCACAACAAGAGCACAATCACACCGGCCAAGGCGCCATACGTCTTGTTGTAGTGGCCGAAGTAGGTCGCGTAGAGTCGCAGACCCTGGCTCAACAACATCCAGCCCACGACCGCCGTGACACTGCCCGGAGAGAGCCAATGCCAAGGAAGTTTTACCGCCGGCATCAGGCAGTAAATCGACGAAGTGCAGAGCAACAGGGCACAAGTAACGATACTCAGCCGGACCGCTTGAAACGAAACGCCTTCCAGCCGCTGCAGATCCAATGCGTCGAGGATCCAATGCACCAAATCGGGACCCAACACCAACAGCACGAGCGCCAAGAGCAGTAAGAAGAGAATTCCGAGGGTCAGCAGTAGCGATAGGCCCTGGGCGCTGATCCACCGGCGCGGCTGCTCGGCACCGAACACGGCACTGAGCCCTTCGCCCATCGTGACGAAAAGCCGCATGCCCCCAAATGAGAACACGAACAGCGCCACGAAGACGAGACTCGCGTCGGAATGCTTGTGAATGTCTTGAATCTGCAGTTCGACGAGTTCGTAAGCATCCGGCGGCAGGGTCCGTCGCAGCAGTCGCTCAAAACTGACCAGCGTTCCGGCCAACGGCAGACGAGCGATGGCGGCAATCGTGAGAATCAGCAGCGGGACCAATGCCAGCATCGAATAGTAGGCGAACTGGGCACACTTGGCGCTGAGCTGACAATCTCGCCAACCCACCGCCGTCCGCTTGATGAGTTGCCAGAAACTCAGTCCGCCCAGATGCCAGACGCGGATGTTTTCGGGAGCAGACATGAAAAGCCCAGGTTCGGCAGAGTCACCTCTAGCGCGACGATCGCGTCGAATACCGCGGCCCGTTTGCCGCGAACGTGATCAATATACCAGGGCCGCGACCCGAGATCATCGCGAGTTGAGCCCCGCGGCGGGTGGCGTTAGGCGGGTGACTCTTATTCCTGGCCGGCCGAAGCTTCGGTAGCGGTCGATTCGTCTTTCGCCGCGCGGCAGCCCACCAGCGTGCGAACAGCCAGGGCGGTTCCATACTGCTGGTGATAGTCGTAGAGAGGGTAGTCCCACCAACAGCCGGTACTCTCTTGCAGCTTAATGATGATGTCGGCCAGGTGACCCTTCAGTCGGGGCTGCTCTTCGGCCGGTAGCTCCGCGATGCAGCCCGCCGCGTAGTAGTGGCCGTAGTAGTAAAAATAGCCGGCCACCTTGTAGTACGACTCGTGAGGAATGGGGCGCTTCCGGGCGACACTGAGCCAGCCGTTGCGAGCGAACAGGCGATCGAGCCAGTCAATCATGACCTGATCGGTGACCGTCTCGTCCCCGAACATCCGCATCGCCAGATTGCAGACCTGACTGCGAGCCAGGCTGCCGCCGGGCTGATTGACCGGATGGCCTTTTCGAGAAACGAATCCGCCACTGTAGAGATAGCCGAAATCGGGACGTCGCTGGCGTTTGACCTCGCGAACGGCCGTGGAAATCATCTTCTCGGGAACTTCGACTCCAATTTCCTGAGCTTTCTTGAGCGCGATCAGACAGGTCGAAGTGGTGAAGCTATTCGAGACACCCGCGGGGCGCTGCATATGGTACTGCAGCTCATAATAGCCCCAACCCCCTTGGATGTAGTTGTATCTGGCCAGGCGATCGATCTGACCCACGATGAGCCTCTTCATCTTCTCTTGCCAGTCCTTGTCGTCCGGTCGCCGATTGTGCATCAGCACGAAGGCTTCGATAGCGTAAGCGTGGGCCCAATTGTTGTAGATCACCCCGGTCGATCCGCGGCGGACCTTGGGAACGTTCTCGATCATCCACTCTTCCGCAAGAGTCAACGCTTTCTGAGTCGTTTCGCGATCGTCACCCGATTCGAGCAAGGCGGCCACACAAAGCGAGGTGACCGCGGCGCGAAGACCTTGATGTCCGCCCGGGACCGGCGTGTTGATATTCAACTCTTTGGTGTTTCGGGCGGAACCCCAGGAGCCATCTTTGTTCTGTCGCTTGATTAAGAAATCGATCCCGTGGTCGATGGACTTGTCGATCGCTTCGGCCGTGGGAGGGGTGATCGGCTTGGGGCGCGGGATCTTTCCGCCCGTGGCTCGGCCCACGGCGGAAGTCGTTTCGCCCGCGTTGAGTCCTCCGACTAGTAACATCGAGCAGAGCGTCGCGATGGCGAGCGTTCGCAGCTTCATCGTAGGCATCCTTGATATGTCCGCGAGCAGGAGATCTGTTGCGAGAAGAGAGGGCTACTCGGCCGGCTTCTCGACCAGGACAACGTCCCCAACGGCGAGTCCGTCGACAATCTCAATCTTTTCACCTTGAGACTTGCCGGTCTTGACTTCGCGCTTCTGAGGCTTGTCTTCGACTTGAACGTAGACGAACTTGCTATCGTCGTCGCCGTGGACGACACCCTTGGGTAGTAAGATCGCTTCGGGGTTGTCGTAGGAGGTGACCTTGACCGTACAGGCCATGCCCGGCACGACCCGTCCGAAGTCGGCCGGGTCAGCCAGATCGAGCTGACCTGCAAACTTCCCGGGGGCGACGGGCACGACCGACAGGTCGGCCAGTTCGGCCGCCATTTCTTTCTCCGGAAAGGCGACCGGCGTGACGGTCGCTTTCACGCCCGGCTCGACCTGGTGCAAATTTTTCTCCTCCACGTTGACTCGCACCACCATCGTGTCGGGATCGACGATCGTCATCACTACCATGTTCGGCTTGAGCGACCCGTGGGGGCGGAGGAGTCGGGCCGTGCCGGCCATGCCGGGCCATTGCCCGCCCTCACATTGGCCGAAGTAGACGAGACCCTCGGCCGGCGAGAGAATGGTCATCATCGCCCGATCGCGGCGCAGACGAGCCAACTTTTCGACTTGTTTCTCGCGATCGCGATCGAGTTTTTCCAAAGCGAGACGCTTCTCTTCCAGACTGGCGGGCAGCTTGGCCTTGGCCGCTTCCAGAGCGATAGCGGCCGACTCGGCGGCCGTCTTGAGCGCGGCCTCTTCACGCGGGATGCGGAACTTGAGCATGCGATCGCGGGAGAGTTTCGACTTGGCCACGCGGAGTTTCGCGTTCTTGATGCGGTGCTGAAGTCGCAGCAAAATAATTTCTTCCGTCTCTTCCGTGACATCGTCCTCTTTATACATCCTTTCGAGCTGGCGGAGTTCCTCTTGCTCGTAAAGGAAATAGTTTTCGTTCTGCTCGACGTTATAGTGAGCGTCCTTGATCGCTTCCGGCTTGTCGGTCTTCAGAAAGTTCGCCAGGTTCTCGGCGGCCGTCTGGTTCGACTGCTCCGCGGCTGCGAGTTGCAGTGGCACCGACTTCTTCGCGAGACGAAAAGACTCGTCGGCTTGTTTGCGGGCCAGATCGGACACCACCTGGGCGGCCTCCAGGTCGGCAATCGCCATGTCGATCTTGCGCGTATCCAACTCCACGAGCTTCTCACCGGTGTTCACACGCACGCCCTGGGCAACCGCTTCCAAGACGGTCCACTCCGTCCAGGCCTCAGGTCGTAGAGGAACCTCGGTCATCTCCGTGGCCTCGAAGACCCCCTTGAGGGAGACCTCGATCTTGAGCGGCTCCTGCTTCACAGTCAGGGTCTTGGGACCCTTTTCGATGGCTTTGTCCTTGGACGAATCGCCATTGGCATCGGCGGCCAGCGTCGAAGTCGAGTAGAGACCAACGAGGAGCAAACTACAAAGTGGCAAGATCAAACGTCTCATTCTCGATTCACCTTATTTGTTGAAGATCCGCTGCGGCGCGTTCATCGGGCCGAATAACCCCGTAGTCACTACGGAAGCCAGTCGGATGGCCAGCCTGTAAGAATATAGCATCTAGGTAATGCGCAAGCTTTTAGTAAAGACTAAGGTTTAGGAAGAGTCAACCGTCCGACCCACAGTTGACTGGTCCGACCCGGCCCTCGACTGCTCGTCCACATCAGTTTTTCCCCATCCGGAGAGAAGACGGGTAGCACATCGGCCCCTGGATGGTCGGTTATCTGAATTCTCGGACCGATGGTCAGTTTTCCGTCCTCGACGTGATATTTGGCCATCCAGAGGTCGTAATTAGGGCGTTGTCCTTTCACGCCATGATCGGCGCCGCACCAGATGATGTACGGCTCGGAAGGGTGCCAGTAGGGCGCCCAATTAACCCACTCCATATCGTTTGTGAGGCGAACTTCGTTCTTTCCGTCCACACCAATGGCGTAGATCTGCAAATACTCTTTCTTCTCTCGATCGCTGCGGAAGATGATCCATTTACCATCGGGCGAGAAGAAGGGGCCGCCGTCGTAGCCAGGGGCATCGGTCAGTTGGCGCACGTCCGTGCCATCGGCGTTCATGACATAGAGATCGGCATCACCGTCTCGGTCGCTACAAAAGACGATCTGCTGGCCGTCGGGAGAGTAGGCGCACTCGGCATCGTAACCTTTTGTGTTCGTTAGCTGGGTGAGTTCACTTCCATTCGGACTGGAGCGAAAAATATCCATGTGCTGATCGAACACCCAGTTGTAGCGACGTCGCTGCTTGGTTCGCCGCATCTCTTCCAACTCGGCGAACTCCGCCGCTTCGGTACGATCGATGTCGGGATCGAGATGCCCCGAAGCATAGATGATGTGCTTTCCGTCTGGCGAGAAATAGGAGCAGGTCGTGCGGCCGCGTCCCACACTGACACGTCGCGGGTGGCCATCCTCAAGCGACTGCGTATAGATTTGATAAAACGGATAGCCCGGCGGCACCGCCTGATAAACGATGGTCTTGCCATCGGGCGAGAAGTAGCCTTCCCCCGCCTTTTCCATCCCGGAGGTCACTTGTCGGATGTCGGAGAGATACTTCGACTCCACCGAATCGGCCGCCGCGGGGTTGTCGTCAGCCAGACTTGGTGCAGCAGGCAAGGCGCCCATCGTCATGAGCAAGCTAAGATAAATCGCTCGATTCATGGAACGTGCGGTTCGGAGGGCCGTGGTTTCGGTCATTCGGATTGGTCTCCTTACTTGACGAATTCGACAATAGTAATGAGTCATGCGTTCGGCCTGTTCAGTAGCCATTCGGTCTCGTTGGCAACGACGAACTCCACTGGACGTAGATGATCTGGATAGGCCGCTGGCTTGCTGAGGCAAGCCGTCGCCAACTGGGCCCAGGCAGGCGGAACATGAAAAAAATGACGATCGGTGGGACGGATTGGCCTCATCGGCCGGGGGGGTTCGCGTCAGCATGGGCGGGGGCATCAGACTGGTCGCTTGCGCTGAGGGGACTAAGAACATTATACTCCCTGGCGTTGCCAAAGCGACGAGCCACTGGCGGTGCGTGAAGGACGCGGGAAGTCGGGAAACGTGGGCTACCACGGGGAATGGACGACAGGAGAAATGTGATGAAGATCTACACCAAGACCGGCGACACCGGCGAGACGGGCCTGTTGGGCGGCGTGCGCGTCTCGAAGGACACTCTGCGTGTCGAGGTCTACGGCACGGTCGATGAACTCAACGCCGTGTTAGGAGAAGTCCGGGCCTCGGTCGTATTTGCCGATATCGATGAAGTCCTGGAAACCGTACAGCATCGACTGTTCACCTTGGGCGCGGAACTGGCAACCGCCAGTGACAAGACTGCCGGAGGCGGCCGCGACGACGAACGCATCGACGAAGAAGACGTCACGGCGCTGGAAACGGCCATCGATCGCTTCGAAGCAACGTTGCCACCGCTTCGCGAGTTTGTGCTTCCTGGCGGTACGCCGGGGGCGGCGCAGTTGCACTTTGCCCGCGCCGTCTGCCGACGTGCCGAGCGTCGACTGGTCACGCTCTCCAAACAACCAGATGAAACGGTGCGTGACCTGATCTTGATCTACCTCAACCGGCTCAGTGATCTGTTGTTCGTGCTCGCTCGCGCCACGAACGCGGTCGCCGGCCAGGCCGACGTGGCGTGGCGTCGCAAGACTTAGCAGTTTGCCCGAGTTACTCTCGACCGCTTCACTCGGAGATTTGTCGGTCGGTGGGTCTGACCGGCTAGTGTGGGTTTAAGAAGTGGCGCCGCGGAGTTCATTTTTTTTAGAAAATGCTCACGGACTCTCTTTACGACGCTAGTTTCCACCGATAGTTTGATAGCTAGAAATTGGCGTTTCTTTGAACCTCGGTCGCCGAGCCCGGCATTCGTCGAAGAAACATGTTCACAAATTGTTAGATTCTGCCATTCCACGAAGGGCAAAATCGGACGGTTATTAACTTATATCGCTTGTCCAGGCGGAGACGATCTTGATGCAAGTTCAAAAATGCGCTGTCATTTTGTTGTGTACGCTTCTCTTTTCTCTTTCTCTAGGAGGCGTTGCCTTGGCTGAGGAAGAGACGCCCACCATCAGTCATGGCGACAACGCCTGGATGCTAATGTCTTCCGCGTTAGTGCTGTTCATGACGGCTCCCGGATTGGCATTCTTTTACTGCGGTTTGGTTCGCAAGAAGAATGTGCTCGGTGTGATGATGCAGTGCTTCTTCTTGATGGGCCTAATGACCGTCATCTGGGGACTGTGGGGATACTCCCTCGCGTTCGGTGGCGATGGCGGCGAGTCGACAGGGTTGTTTGGAAAGTGGATCGGCAATACCGAACATGTCCTGATGAACGGCATTAAGATGGGAGACGGAGAGAATGTCGCTGATGGAGAAGCGGTACTCTATCCTAACACCCAGATACCGGCTCTGACTTTCATGGTCTTTCAGGGGATGTTCTTCATCATCACTCCGGCGCTGATCTGCGGCGCATTTGCGGAGCGGATGAAGTTCAGCACGATGGTCGTGTTCCTGGCACTTTGGGGAACCTTGGTTTACTGCCCTCTTTGTCATTGGGTGTGGGACAACGGCATTCTGGCATACGGTTCCCCCGCGAGCATTTCCGGGGGAGCCCTCGACTTCGCCGGCGGAACAGTTGTGCATATCAGCTCGGGAGTCTCGGCGCTGATTTGTGCCCTGTTGATTGGTAAGCGTCTCGGCTTCGGCACCGAAGACATGCGTCCCCATAATCTGACATACACCGTCGCGGGTGCGGCGATGCTGTGGGTCGGGTGGTTCGGATTTAACGCGGGCAGTGCTGCGGCAGCCGGATTCTCCGCCACGAACGCTTTTGTCGTGACCCACTTTGCGGCCGCCGCCGGCACCATCTCCTGGGCTGGCATCGAATGGCTCACGCGGGGCAAGCCGAGTGTCTTGGGCGCCGCTTCGGGCGCCGTCGCGGGGCTGGTCTGCATCACCCCGGCGGCCGGTTTCGTGCAACCGATGCCAGCGATTGCCATGGGCCTGGCAGCAGGCGCAGTCTGCTACTTTGCCTGCAGCACCGTGAAGGCCAAGTTTGGCTATGACGATTCCCTCGATGCCTTCGGCATCCACGGCGTCGGCGGCACTTTGGGGGCCGTATTGACCGGTGTATTTGCAACAACGGCCGTCAAGCCTGACATCGTTAAGGGATTCTATTACGACACTGGGACAGGAATCCCCCTGATAATCGGACAAGTGACGGCCGTTCTAATTACCGTCGTTTTCGCGGCGGTTATGACGTTTATCATCCTCAAAGTGCTCGACCTCACGATGGGGCTGCGAGTTTCGCAGGAGGATGAGATAGTCGGTCTCGACCTGTCGCAACATGGCGAAGAAGGGTATATTTTCTCGTGAGCCTCGGCTCGCAGGCATTGCCTCCTCATCAGGCAAGATGGGGAGAAGTGTCGCATGGGAGTAGTTAAAGAATTTTCGGTGAAGCGTGCAAAGTCGCGTCGGACCAACCGTTTCAGGTCGCCGGCGGCGGCCGTGGCAATGCCGCTGGTCGACTTTAAGAGGACGAACTTATGAAAAAAGTAGAAGCGATTATTCGTCACTTCAAACTCGAGGACGTCAAAAACGCGTTGAGCGAGCTCGGAGTTGCGGGCATGACGATTACCGAGGTCCGCGGGTTCGGTCGTCAAAAGGGACATACCGAGATGTACCGTGGCACGGAATACGCCGTCGACTTTGTCCCCAAAGTGAAGCTCGAAGTTGTCGTCGACGAAGACGCCGTGCAAGGTGTCATCGATACTGTGATGCGTTCGGCACAGACCGGCCAAATCGGCGACGGTAAGATATTCATCACCGATCTGTCGGATACGATTCGCATCCGCACCGGCGAGACGGGCGGAGAAGCGCTCTAAGAAAACCGCGCCTCAGGGCCGCCTCGCCACGGCTCGTCCGAGAACAGCCAGCAGCGCGTGAGCGTCAGATCTCCCGGCGACAAGAATTCGACACTGGGCCAGCGCAAGCGTGAGGGGAACCTCCTCCCCTTGAGTCGGGCGTCGAATGTCGGGCCGAGCTGGAGTTCGTGTCATCGGCAAGTGTCCCGATGCCCGGTCAATGCGCTATCGGTCGCCTAAGCCGGACCGTGGTAGAATGGGAGTCCGGCTCTCGAGGCCTCTCTATCTCCCATGCCTATATGTTGGCCACTCCGGAAATATGGCTCTCTCATCCGATCCCGTCTCCGCGTCCCGAGCAGCGGTGTTGCATGCGCGGAGCCGGCTGGAGGCGGGTCGGGAGCGACTTCGCAAAGAACATAATCGCGGCACGCCGGGCATTCAGCTCTGTGTACAGACGACCGACCTCGTCGATGAGATTATCGTGGAACTGTTCGAGGCGGCCCTGGCCGATATCGCGTCGGTCGACGGCAAGACGGACGATCCGTTGCGCGATCAGGTGGCGCTGGTAGCCCACGGCGGATACGGCCGTCGAGAATTGGCTCCCATGAGCGACATCGACATGATGATCCTGCATACGCCCGACTCGGCGGACCGAGTCGCGGTATTGGCCGAGCGTATGATGCGCGACGTGTTCGATATCGGCCTCATCCTCGGCCATAGCGTGCGCACCATCAGGCAAGCCTGTGCACTGGTGAAGCAAGACCCCATCATTCTCACGTCTTTGACCGAATCGCGGCACGTGGCCGGCAACAAAGATCTGACTCGAAGGCTCACCAAGAAACTTCGCCGGCAAGTCACGAAGCGTTCCCAGATCTATCTCACGGCCATCGAGAAAGCTCGCCGCGATGAACGACGGCAATACGGTGAAACCATCTACCTGTTGCAACCCAATGTCAAACGGACCCGGGGCGGACTCCGAGACATCCAGTTTCTCCGTTGGATCGGCTTCTGTTGCTACGGCGTCAGCGAACCTCGTGGACTGCGGCTGCAAGGCGTTCTCTCGCACGAAGAAGAACAGAAGATCCGATCCACGAATGAGTTCCTGCTGCGAATTCGAAACGAACTACATCTGCATACCGGAAAACCCCACGATCGACTCGACCGCGCACTGCAGGTCCATCTGGCGGAGAAACTCGGTTATGAGGGCAAGTCCGGCATGCTGCCTGTCGAGCAGTTCATGCGAGATTACTTCCGTCGTACCCGCGATGTCCGCTACATCGTCGGACGATTCCTGGCCAATGCGCGCACTCGTTCGCGCATCGGAAATCTGTTCGGATCTTTGCTGGGTCATAACGTCGGCCAGGACTTTCATGTCGGTCCCTATCGCATCCGTGCCACTCGCCGAGGACTTCCCAAACTGAAGACCGATCTGACTCAGATCATGCGACTGGCCGAGTTGGCCAATTACTACGACAAGCGGATCGACCACAAGACTTGGGAAACCGTTCGACAGGCGGCGGAAACCTTGCCTGACGACATTACTCCGGAGATGGCCGAACGGTTCATGTCGCTCATTTCGCAACCCGCCCGCGTCGGCGAACTGCTGCGGCGGTTGCACGAACTAGGTGTGCTGCAGAAGTTCATTCCCGCGTTCGCCCGCGCTCGTGGATTGCTGCAATTCAACCAGTACCACCAATTCACGGTCGATGAGCACTGCATTCACGCCGTCGAGAAGGCCGCGGAGCTGGTCGACGATCAGGGCATGTTGGGACACGTTTATCGCAACATCAAGGACAAGGAGATTCTCCATCTGGCGCTCTTGGTTCACGACCTCGGCAAAGGCTACGCCGAAGATCATAGCGAGTGTGGACTGCGCATCGCCGAGGCAACCGCCGAGAGGCTCTATTTGCCGCAGCGTCAGGCGGAAGTCGTGAAGTTCCTGACTCACAAACACCTGCTGATGTCTCATTGGGGATTGCGACGCGACACCAGCGACGCCCGAGTTGCCATTCAACTGGCCCGCGAAGTCGGCTCGCCGAATGTTCTCCGCAAGCTGTATGTGCTCACCGCGGCCGATTTAGCGGCCGTTGGCCCCGGCGTGCTAAACGCCTGGAAGGTCGACCTGCTGACGGAACTCTACGAACAGACGATGGCCATCTTGTCGGGAGATCGCCCCGACAGAACGACCCAGGACCAGATCGAATCGTGCCGGGATGCCGTGCGGGGTCTGATTGCGCCCGAACCCGAAGCCGATTGGTTCGACGAGATGATTCTCTCACTCACCGGCTCTTACTTGCTGCAATCCTCGGCGGCCGACATCGCCCACGATCTGCGAAGACTTCACGAGCTGAAGCCGGGAGACGTCCAGGCTTGGAGTCGTTTCCTGCCCGATCGCGGCGCCGTGGAATTCACGATCGGCGCGCATGAATCGGTTACGGACGGCATTATTCATAAACTGGCGGGGGCTCTAACCAGTGAAGGCTTGGAGATTCTGTCGGCGCAAATCAACACATTCGCCAAAGGGTTGGTGCTCGATCGGTTCTATGTGCAGGACCCCGATTTTAACGGCGAGCCTCCCGAACCTCGCATGCAACAGGTGATCGATCGCTTAGTTGCCTCGCTCAAGGACGGTGACCCTCGACCGCCGACATTTCGGAAGATTTGGCGGGAGTCGAACGAAGACACCACAACTCTCTCGGCACAACCGGTCCAGGTCCGGGTCGACAACGCCAGTCATCCCGACTTCACGATTCTCGACATCTTCGCGCCCGATCGAATGGGCTTGCTCTACACCGTGGTGCGCAAGTTGTTTGACCTGGAACTCTCCGTCGCCAAGGCAAAGATTGCCACGTACCTCGATCAGGTCGTCGACGTGTTCTATGTGACTGACCGCGATAACCAAAAGATTGGAGACGCGGGCCAGATTAACGAGATTCGCCTGCGACTGATTGAAACGATCGAAGAATTCGAGCGCCAGGTCGCGGCTACCTAGGCTTGCTGGCGTGTGTCACAGTGTGTCACTACCTTGAGCCCGGGATGCGCTCCGCCAGCATCGCCTGGCGCCAGTTCTTTTCGAACTGATCCAAGCCTTCTCCGACGAGTTTTTCAAATCTGGCAATATCGTCGGGTGGAGCGCCAGGTTCGGACGCTTTCAAGTAGTTGTCCAGCGCGGAACTGCCCAGCAGCTTACGATGGAACGTGAGGTGATAGGCCAATCCCCAAGAGTAAAGATAGACGCGGCGCGAGTCTTGCTCCATCTGATCGCTCGTTCGATGCCGATACCCTACGATAAATCGCTCTACGGGGGCCGTCACAACATGCTTCAGTTCGAGAGGACTGTCTCCGCGAAGTTCCCGCTGTAGCCTTTCCAATCGTTCGGGAGAAGGAGCGTCTACGCGAAGTGTTCCCGCCTCGAGCAACCCCGCTTCAAAAATTTGGGCCCAACCTTCGTTGAGCCAGCGCGGCACGGTCGTGGCCGCGTCTTCGATCACGAAGTTGCCCAAGTAGGCGTGGAATGCCTCGTGGTATAGGTGACGAAACGCCTGGTGATAGAGCGCATCGTTTCGCCAATTCGCTTGCCTGATGCGGCGATCGAGCGATTGGCGGATCTTCTTCCATTGATCTCGGGCCGCTCGCATGGCCGAGGAAACCTGTCTGGGATCTTCTCCCGCGTCACGCAAAGTACGTCCCAGCGTTTCAATTTGTTTCTCCGCCTCGGCTTGTTTTTCGCGAAGCTCCGACACAAGAACCTCGTGATAGGCTCGAACATCGTCCAACTCAGCGGCGACCGATGCGAGCTGACCGCCGGCAACGATCTCATTGTTGTCTGGATCGTAGTAAGCGGTCTGGCGAATATCCAAGTCTCTCGATTTCAGCAGACGCTGGTACTCGGGTGCCGAGCCCAGGATGACGATTTGCAGTGTTTCCCGGTGCCTGCGGCGGGGAGCGAGATAGGTTCGAAATCCGGCAAAGACTTGTTCCAGTCGTACGATCGCCAACCGGGTCGTCTCCTCGTCCGCCCGACTCCGGAGTGTGTACCATCGTCCGTCATACTTTAGACAAGGCCGGCCCTCGAATTCGGATGGCACCAATTCGATGTCTCCGAGCAATCGCTCCAGAATCTCGGTTCGCCGCATATACTCCCGCAATCGCAACGAGAGGCGCGTTCGTTCTTTTTCACCGAGTCGCTCGATGTCTTCCACTCTTTCGAGAGGAATCCAGCGAAACACGCGTCGCATCGGCTCGCCCGGCTTTCGGCGAATCTCGACAAACTCGATGTGCTGGGGCCCTTCAAATTGGATCAGGCCCTCAAGTCGCTTCTGATTCTTCAGCACAATCTTCTCGACGGGCCAGCGGGCCACTTCAATCGGATCGATACCAAGACTCGACGCCGGAGCATCTGTCTCCTTCGGCCGTGGATCGGCCGCGGCGCGATCATCGGTCGCTAGTAGAAGCAACCATGACAAGATGACAATTTGTGACCTGCGCACCAATATTTCCCCAGGCCCAAGCGTGAAATGCCCGTGATTAAGAATCTCTTGACACGGTGTGAAAGTCAAGCGTCGGCTCCAAGCCGCGGTGCTTCGAGAGGAACGGAACGCCCGCGGAGGAAGACAATTCAGATTCGTCGATCGCGATGTATCTTATTGCGTCGACTGAGAAATCCGATGTCGAAATTGACAGCCCACGCGAAAAACGCGCTGTTCGTCCGACTTGATCCGCTTGCGATTGACAATTTCGGCCAGGAAGAATTGAAAGGGGACACGCCCCAGTGCGATCACAAGCAGATCGCTTTCAAATTCCGCCGACGTGACAAACGAGAATCCTGACGTCGACAGATCACAACACTCGACGTGGCGAAACTCCGCTTGATCAGGCAGCGGGCCGCCGTCATAGGGGGCGACGAGCTGCGTGCACGCGAAGTTACCCCGTTCGCCTTCCCGACGCTCGCTTTGACCAGCCGCGTTCTGCTCCAGCGCGTTGTGAACGAGCGCGTAGAGCTGCGCATCGCCCTCAGACGTCGCGGTGAACCGGCATGTCGTCGAAGCATCGGAGTTCATGCGCCAAGTATAGGGCGCTCTCGAAGCCGGGCGTGCGTAGCGTGGGGAACAGTGCGGTTGTAGCGGTTAGGCCAGCCCCCTTAGGAGTTGGTTTCAACCTCGGCACTGTCGGCAATGTTGACCCACACATGCACATGCGGAGCTCCACGATAGTGCCAGACGAACGACGGCCCTTCCAGACGCCAGTTGTCCCAAACGCCGTCATCGCCGATATCTCCCTGCCTGTAGAAGGCCAAAGAGCACTTGTCCAATCCACCCTGAGCTTTCAAGCACTGCTGCACCTCATCTTGGTCGCTCTGACGATACGGCTCGACAAGCGTCGCCACGACCTTCTTGAGATGCTCCTTCTGATCCGCCGAAAATTCCGTCACCGGAATGCCGCCAAACTCGCCTTCGGCTCCGCGAAAGCCGACAGCATTCTCGCGAGGCAGACCCTGCTCGACGAGGGCCAGCTTGCGCTGTTTGCCGTCGAGCATCTTATAGAGCCCGTTGGCGGCCACTGCCTGAGACCAGAAGACATTGCCTGGGTGATCCGCCGCTTCATTGAAGTCCTCGGCCGCATGTCCATAGAAAATCGGTCCCCCGAAAGCGACATGCTCGGTCGAGTTTCCGTCGCAGCGGAGCGTCATGTGACGACCGGTAATGACAAACTCAAACTTGCCTTCGTCCGGATTCCCGAAGATGGCGATGGCCTGGGAATTTCCAAAGCCGAGACCGTCATTGTCGTCTTCCATCTGTTTCTCGTACTTGGCATGCCACTCGGGCTGAATGATGCCATGGAAGATCTCCTTCATCAGAGCCCGTTGTTCGCCGGTGTAGAAGTTGCTGGCAATTTCGCGAGGCGTGATTTGCCAATTGGCGGCAATGCGGGTCCGCAGCAACCCGAGCTCTGGATGCTGGTGATCCCAGTCGAAGCAGACTTCCTTCTTTTGCTCATCGGAGAAGGAACTGTAGAGCTGTTGCACTCTCGTCTCGGGCGAAGTCTCGGCCGGTTCGGCATCGAGCGCCAAGGCACCCGTCGGTACGCTGGCCGCCACCACGGCCGCCGTTGTTCCCGCTGTCTTGAGAAAGTCACGACGACTCACATCGGGCGAGACGGCGTCTTGCGAGTCATTGCAAACGGAACAACGCGGTTTCGATTCGGCCATGGGAACTCTCCTCTATTCAATCTCAAGTGGTGCCAAAACTGGCTGGTGGATTCTGAATTTTATCACGATCAAGCAAGCCCACGGATGCTCAGGGCCTCGCATCGCCAGCGAAACAGCCTCGCGGCTAGTGAATTAGACCGCATCACCCTCGACTTTGCAAACGAACCACTCATCGGAGCGGGCCTGAGTTCTTGATGCGAGATCATCTTTTTTGGCAGCCGGGGCAGTAAAACGTGGAACGTTGGGCTTGAACAATGCGAAGCACCTTCTTCTGCTGACATCGTGGACACAGGTCGCCCGCCCGCGCGTAGACACGATGGTGATTCTGGTAGCTCCCTTGTTCGTTCAACGCGTTGCGATAGGTCCCATCGCCCAACGTCGATCCTTCGTATCGAATCGCTTCTTCCAGCACCAACGACGTCGCTTCACGAACCCGCTTCCAATCGTCTTTCCGTAAGCGATCACAACGTTTTCGCGGATCGATCTGGGCGACGTGCAAGATTTCCGATGCGTACAGGTTACCAATTCCCGCCACGGCGCGCTGATCGAGCAAGGCCACCTTGATCGCCCGGCGACTGTCGCCCAGTCGCTCCCGCAGAACGGTGCTGGTAATGATGAGGGCGTCGGGACCCAGCTTGTCGAGGCCAAAGGTGGCGACGAACTCGTCGGGTCGAAAGAGTCGGACCGAGCCCAGACCGCGGCGATCCCAATAGAGTAACTGACGTGCGGGCGGACGATTTCCAGCTCGCGCCTTTCCGTTTCGGCCGGTTCCACTTTGCCCCGACGCATTCTTGTCGCTCGTGTTGCGCTTTCGCCGGCCCGACTTCCCAGCCGAGAGATCGATTCGGAGGCGAAGATGTTCGGCGTTTGGCGGATCGGAAACGAGTACCAGCCCGGTCATGCGCGGCTCCAAGACCAGACGGTCTCCCGAGTCGAATTTGATCACGACCCGTTTTCCGGCGCGATCGGTCTCGGTAATTTGTCGGCCGATCAGTCGTCTCCGCATGTGATCGATCCGGGGAGACAGGTGAATCGGCTTGAGTCGACAGGCCGTCCGCTCCACATTCTCCACGCGCGTGCCAATACAGCCGTCGATGGTCCGTCGCATCGTTTCCACTTCAGGCAATTCAGGCATGGGAGAGAAGGCCAAGGGCAAGGCGGGAGGAGGGAAATGACTCGAAGGTAGCGACATTCTAGCACCGCCGCAGCCGGACGAGAATCGATCGAGAATTCGCCGCTTGGTGCGCCGGACGGGTCGATAACCGCCCGCTCCCCAAGGCGGTATCGCCCAAATCGCGGCGTTGACTACAATAGGATGTTTAGCGTTATGACGGTCCCTATCGGAGCCGTCTCCCCCACACTCTGCCAGGCAAACAATCCCCACCTGAGTCTCTTCATGTCCGCAACCAGTCAAGTTCCCAATGAAGCCGGTCGTTTCGGCGATTTCGGCGGACGCTATGTCCCAGAAACCCTGACCGCGGCCCTCGACCAGCTGACCAAGGAATATGAAGCCGCCAAGGCGGATGAAGCATTCCAGGCCAGATTGGATGACTTGCTCAAGAATTACGTCGGACGCCCGTCCTCCCTCTACTTTGCCGAGCGACTCACCGAACATTGCGGCGGGGCCAAGATCTATCTAAAGCGGGAAGACACCAATCACACCGGTGCCCACAAGATTAACAACACGCTCGGCCAGGCATTGCTCACCATGCGGATGGGCAAGGGTCGGGTTATTGCCGAGACAGGGGCCGGGCAGCACGGAGTGGCGACCGCCACGGCGTGTGCTCGCTTTGGACTGCCGTGTGTCGTCTACATGGGTGAAGAAGATATTCGCCGCCAGGCACCCAACGTCTTCAGTATGAAGCTGCTCGGGGCGGAAGTTCGCCCGGTGACGACCGGTTCACGAACGCTGCGAGATGCGATTAACGAAGCGATGCGTGACTGGATGTCGTCCGTCGAGACGACACACTACATTCTCGGCAGCGTCGTCGGTCCCCACCCGTTTCCGATGATCGTGCGAGATTTCCAGGCGGTGATCGGTCGAGAAGCGAAGCAGCAGTGCTTCGATCAAATCGGACGATTGCCCGACGCGGTCGTGGCCTGTGTCGGCGGAGGCAGCAACGCCGCCGGCATGTTCTACCCCTTTGTGGAACACGGCGAAGTCGATTTGCTGGGGGTCGAAGCGGGTGGTCGCGGATCGGCTTTAGGCGAACATGCCTCGCCACTATCCTATGGCGAGCCGGGCGTGCTCCACGGCAGCTTCAGCTATGTCATGCAAGATGGCGACGGGCAGACCAGTGACGTGCACTCGATTTCCGCCGGCTTGGACTACCCGGGCGTGGGCCCCGAACACAGCTATTGGAAGGCGACGGGGCGAGTGAAGTACAGCGCATGCGATGACGAGACGGCAATGGCCGCGTTTGATACATTGGCCCGTACTGAGGGTATTCTGCCGGCACTCGAGAGTTCCCATGCGATCGCTTCCGGCATGAAAGTGGCCGCCGATCGAAACCAGGACGAAGTCGTGGTGGTCTGCCTTTCAGGTCGCGGGGACAAGGACGCGGCCGAAGTCGCTCGGCTCCGCGGTGTGGAATACTAAAGGGCATGGACGTTCCAGCCATGTGCGGATCGACACCCGCGGAAAATACCAAGGCCGACGAGCTTGTGGCTCCTTCGCGTTTGCATCTGAATCACCAACTAACAAGAGTGTTACCGAGAACCAAGCATGTCCGCGGTTGATGACCTATTCGCCAGATTGAAGGCCGAGGGGCAAAAGGCCTTGATGCCATTTGTCACGGCTGGCGATCCCGACGTGAATTTTACGGCCAGCCTGATTGAGTCGCTCGCCTCGAGAGGTTGCCACATTTGTGAGGTCGGCATCCCCTACAGCGATCCGATCGCCGACGGCCCCGTCATTCAGGCCTCGTACACGCGGGCGCTCGACAAGCACATTACCTTGTCCGCGATCTTGGAGATGCTCGGCAAGACGGCACCTCAGGTCAGTATGCCGTTGGTCACGATGGTCAGTTACGCGATTGTGTATCGCCACGGACTCCAGGAGTACGTCCGCGACGCCAAGGCGGCCGGCGTGGCGGGATTGATTGTGCCCGATCTGCCGGTCGAAGAGTCGGACAAGCTGTCAGGCGTTTGTGCGGCAGCCGATCTGAGTCTGATCCAACTTGTCACACCGACAACTTCGCCCGAGAGAACGAAACGGATCGTAGAGACCTCGACCGGATTCCTCTATTACGTGTCGGTCGTCGGAATCACCGGCGAGCGAACGACCCTGCCGGATGAGCTTGTCGACAATGTCGGTCGGCTTCGTGAACAGACCGATCTTCCCATCTGCATCGGATTCGGGATCAGTCGTCCTGAGCACGTCCGAATGCTGGCTCCGGTCGCCGACGGACTGATTGTCGGCAGCGCGATCGTTCGTCAAATGGCCGAATGTGAGGAGAAGTCGGCCGATGCGGTCCGCGGGCAGATCGAAACGTATGTTGGCGAACTGCTGGCGGCCCTCAACGACTAAGAACGACTAAGTTGGAAATTGTCCGACCGTCGTGCTGGCTCGTCACGCTAGGCAAATGCCTGCGGCAGATGATCGACCAAATCGGTGGCGATCAGCGACACCTCTCCCAGCTTCTCCGCGGCCAGATCGCCCGCCAGGCCATGGACGTGCACGCCCAGACGGGCAGCCTCTAGCGGACCCATTCCCTGACAGAGCAGGGCCGTGATGATGCCGGTGAGCACATCTCCGCACCCACCCGTCGCCATACCGGCGTTGCCCGTCGTATTGTGAAACTGAGCCTCGCCATCGGTGATGAGCGTGCGATGTCCTTTCAGTACGACCACAACCCCGGCGTCGCCCGCTAGACGAATGGCCAGGGCTTCGCGATCCTGGATTGTCGCCGACGATTCACCCACAAGCCGGTCGAATTCGCCCGGATGGGGCGTGAGGATACGAGGTCCTTGGTGATGCCCCAGCGTCGCCTCCACCGCTGCCAGACCGTTGAGCCCGTCGGCGTCGAAGACGGCCGGCATCGGCAACTTGGTGTAGAGGTCTTGAGCGAGTTGGGCGAGCGATTCGGATGCTCCCCAGCCTGGCCCGCAACCGACGGCGGTGGCCATTTCAGCAAATTCATGAAGCGGTCTGCGGGCGGCCAGGACCATTCGTCCCTCCGCGTCGCACGGCATGCCAAGTGTCATGTAACAAGGATCGAAGCTGGCCACCGTGTCGAGGCAGACATCGGGAACGGCCAGAGTGACTAGACCGGCTCCGCTGCGCAAAGTTGCCCTGCCCGAAAGGGATATCGATCCGCTCATTCCGCGCGAGCCGCCGACGAGAAGCGCTCGGCCATAGTCGCCCTTGTGGCTCTCCGGATTACGCTTCTGCAATCGGGGCAGGGGGGGGTCGACCATTGGATTACTCGCAATCTCTGAATCCTCGTGACGCTGTCAGCCGTTTGGCTTTGGGCGCGATTCGTCATCCTCTCGACCGACCGCCGCTTGTTTGGCAATCAGCCCGGCCATGTATCCACCTTTGAAACCCGCGTCGATATTCACAACCGCTACGTTGGCCGCGCAGCTATTGAGCATACTCAGCAAGGCGGATATTCCTCCCAGGTTGGCTCCGTATCCGACGCTGGTTGGAACCGCAATGACCGGACAAGCGAGATAGCCACCCGCCACGCTTGGCAGGGCGCCTTCCATACCGGCCACAACGACAACCACGTCGGCCGTGCGAAGTTCGGCCAGGCGTTCGGGCAGGCGGTGCGGACCGGCCACACCAACGTCCTGAACCATGGTCACCTCCGCCCCGGTCCATTCGGCTGTCTCGCGTGCCTCTTCAGCCACGGGTCGATCGCTGGTTCCGGCGGTCACCACGGCTACCCGACCACGGCGGGTGGCGGCCGTCTCCGGGTCGCCGCTGGCTGCTCGATTTCGCGGGAGGATGCGAATCGTTCGCGCCAAGTCGTTGTATCTGCCGGCCGGGAATATCTCTAAGAGTGCCTGGGCTTTTTCCACCGTGATACGAGTTGCCAGAACATCGACCCCATCCGCAATCAAGCGAGTGAAGATCTTCTCGATTGTTTCGACCGTCTTGCCTTCACCGTAGACGACTTCAGGGAATCCGCAACGACTCGCCCGATCCATATCGAGGGCCACTTCCCCCAAATCGGCCGTGCTCGGCCGGATCCCAGTCGCGGAGAGTCGCTCGACAAAGTCGTCGAGCGCCAAGTCACCGCTCAGCAGATTTCGAGCCAGTTGCTTGATGTCGCTGTGCTTGACGTCGTTACCATCCATACCTTCCATGTTAATGCCGTCGCGAGGCTTTGGCGACCGGTCAGCCGTACGGAGTGAGGTGCGAGAATCGCCCTCTCTCTCGGTTGCCCAGCACGCCCTGGCAGGTGTCTCACCTTGCGGATTGCCTGTCAAAGTGGTAGCAACGCTCTATTGAACCGCTGGCCGGAGTCGCCCTCCATTGGCCAGAGTGGTCGAGATCGAACTCGCTACCCCCGAAATAAGCACAGCCCGGCATAGGCACAGGAAGGCTAGTCATGGACCGCTATCTTGCCCGACGTGAGAAACTTTGCCGTCTGATCAAGAAAGCGAAGGCAGACGGTCTGCTGGTGACCAACTTTACCAACGTCAGCTATTTGACCGGTTTCACGGGCGACGACAGCTATCTATTGGTGACTGACAAGAACGCGGTTCTGCTCTCCGACCCCCGTTACACGACACAACTCAAAGAAGAGTGCCCCGGGCTTTCCATCGAGATTCGTTCGCCGGGCACCTCGATGATCGCCTCGATCAAGAAGGTGACCAAGCAGGCCAAGAGCAAGCGACTCGGTTTTGAAGCCAACTCGATGACGGTCTCGGTATGCAATTCCGTTTCGAAGGAACTCTCCGGACTGGAGTTGGTGCCTTGCAATGGCCTGGTAGAGCAGCTCCGAGAGATCAAGGACCGCCACGAGGTTGCGTCACTGCGCAAGGCCGTGAAACAGGCGGAGAAGGCTTTTGCGGTCATCCGTTCCGGGCTTCGAGGTGAACAGACCGAGTTGGAGGTCGCTCACCACATCGAGTCGCAGATCTGCCTGTTTGGGGGGAAGGGCTGCAGCTTTCCGCCGATTGTCGCCGTCGGAGCGCGTGCGGCGCTGCCTCATGCGACACCCACGGAACAGAAAATCGGCGCCAGTGGGTTCGTCCTGATCGACTGGGGAGCCGACGGTGCCGACGGCTACAAGAGTGACTTGACGCGTGTTTTGGTCACAGGTAAAATCTCGCCCAAACTAGAGACTATATATAGGGTTGTGCTTCGCGCACAGCAACGTGCGATCGCCGCAATCCGGCCCGGTGTCAGCGGTCGCAAAGTCGACAACGTCGCCAGAAAGATCATCGACGATGCCGGCTTTGGCAAGTATTTTGGCCACGGGCTAGGTCACGGACTGGGTTTAGATATCCACGAAGGCCCCAGATTGGCCAAGAACAACGACCGGCCGCTCAAGGCGGGCATGGTCGTGACCGTGGAACCTGGCATTTATCTGCCTGGTTTCGGCGGCGTGCGAATTGAGGATGACATACTGGTCACTCGCGGCGGACACGAAGTGCTGACGGGGGTACCAAAGCAATGGGAGGAGTCGCAACTGGAGCTGTAGAGGACCGTAGCCTGTTCAAGCATTTTCTTGGACTTGAACTCGGTTCTTGTCAGACGAAGTGATTCGACCCTTCCTTTCCCTACGCGTGGAGGCGCGGCATGGCAACAACAGATCCCGGCGACGTCTTTGACGTCAAGCGAATTCGCCGGCTAGTAAAATTGATGGAAGATCACAACCTGGGCGAGGTCGACTTGCAGCAGGGTGAGCAAAGCATTCGCATCCGGCGCGGTGCCGAAGGGGGCGTGCCGATCGTTGCGGCAGCCCCGGTAGCTGCCGCACCAGTGGCGCCTGCCGCGGAATCCTCTCCGGCAGCGGCTGACGACGCGAATGTGAAACTCATCAAGAGCCCGATGGTCGGCACGTTCTACGCGGCCTCGAGCCCGGAAGCAGCCCCCTACGTCAAGGTCGGCGATCCGATCGGTCCCGATTCGACGGTCTGCGTCATTGAGGCCATGAAGGTCTTCAATGAGATTCCGGCCGAAACTTCCGGGAAGATCGTGGCCGTCTTGGTTGAGAATGGCGATCCGGTGGAGTTTGGACAACCGCTGTTCAAAGTCGAGTAGTCGGTCCAGCCTACCGCGGCGGGATTTCGCGATTCATCCCGACTTCGGCGTCCATCTGGTTCGTCCTTCATCGGAGCGGCCCGGGCGACCTCGTCGCTGCGGTGTTCGCGTTCCAACCTTTTTCACCAGCAATTTGCCGAGGCGCCGCAGAGGCGCGACGAAGGCACAGAGATAGCCCCCATGTACAAGCGAATTCTGATTGCGAATCGAGGCGAAATCGCCCTCCGTATCATTCGTGCCTGTCGTGAATTGGGCGTCGAGACGGTGGCCATCTTCAGTGAAGCCGATCGCGGCGCCGCTTATCTCGATTTGGCCGACGAAGCTTATTGCGTTGGACCCGCCAGGAGTAACGAGAGTTATCTCAAGATCGATCGGGTGATCAGCGCCGCTGAAATTGGCAATGTGCAGGCGATTCATCCTGGCTACGGCTTCTTATCGGAGAACGCCCATTTCAACGAAGTCTGCCGCAGCTGCCAGATTGACTTCATCGGTCCCTCTCCCGATGCGATGAATAAACTCGGCAACAAGAATGTCGCTCGAAAGATGGCTCGCGAGGCCAACGTACCGGTCGTGCCGGGAAGCGACGGACTGATCGACAACGAAGACGACGCGCTGCGGATTGCCCACGAGATCGGTTTTCCGGTGTTGATCAAGGCATCTGCCGGCGGTGGCGGACGTGGGATGCGGGTCGCCCTGAACGACTTGGCTTTGAAGCAGGCCTTGCAGCAAGCGAGCAGCGAGGCGGAAGCGGCCTTCGGCGACGGCAGCATCTACATGGAGAAATTCATCGAGTTTCCCCGCCACGTTGAAGTGCAAGTGATCGCCGATCATCACGGCAAGGTTCTCCACCTGTGGGAACGCGATTGCTCGACACAGCGGCGCCACCAAAAGCTAATTGAAGAAAGCCCCTCGGTAAATATCAACGCCGAAACACGCAAGGCGATGTGCGAGGCGGCGGTTCGCATGATTCAGAACGCTGACTACACGAACGCCGGGACCGTCGAGTTCATCGTCGATACGGAAGGAAACTTCTACTTTATCGAAGTCAACGCTCGCATTCAGGTCGAACACCCCGTCTCCGAGCTGGTCACCGGAATCGATTTAATCAAGACACAAATTCAAGTTGCCTCCGGCGAACCACTTAGCTTTTCGCAAGAGGACATACCCCAGATCGGCGCCGCGTTGGAATGCCGCATCAATGCCGAAGATCCCGACCACAACTTCCGACCTTCTCCCGGAAAGATCGAGCACTTCATCGTGCCCGGTGGCCTGGGCGTTCGCTTCGACTCCCACTGCTACGCGGGCTACACGGTCTCTCCTCACTACGATTCGATGATCGGCAAACTAATCGTTCATCAGCCGACCCGAGAAGAAGCGATTCGTTGTATGCTGCGAGCCTTGAACGAGTTGCGAATCGAGGGCATCAAGACGACCGTTCCGCTCCACGAGAAGATTCTCAGTCACGCGGCCTTCGCCGAGGGACGCATCGACACGACCTTTATCGAGCGGACGATTACCGTCTAGTTTTCGGCCCCGCCTTACCGGGACTGTACCGAGGAAATCTCCCCGGACCGTTTCACGGTATCTTCACACGTGGGGTATGAATCTCTTCTCGGGAAAAGAAGGGCGATCTGGCTCAGGCCCGCCAATTCCCAAGGCCAGCGGCATCCGGTAAAATGCCCGATTGTCGCCCCATCGTCGCATCCCTCCTTGTAGAAAGTCCGTTTCAAACGCCGCTATGCCTACGACTCCCTTGGCCGGTCCGGTCGCCCCCGAACACAATTTTCGTCGCGTTGCCATCTTGTTTTCCGGTGGCCCGGCTCCCGCCGCCAACGCGGTCATTTCCACCGCCGCTGCCTCGTTCTTGCGTCAAGGAATTCCGGTCTACGGCATCCTGCACGGCTACTCAGGCCTTGTTCAGCACACAGCCCATCGCCCGGTCGACGTCGGCCGCGACTACCTTGTGCTCGACAGCAAGGTCCTCAGAAGAACACGCAACTCGCAAGGCATTTTGCTGGGGACATCACGAACCAATCCAGGCAAGATGGTTTCGAGTCCGGAGCACCTCCAAGATCCGGAACGAACGGCCCCATTGCAAACGGTCTACGACGCGCTCCGCCACTTGGAAGTCGACGCGTTGATCTCGATCGGTGGCAACGACACCCTGACGACCGCCAACAAGATGAACATGTTCCAGAAGCAGCTGCCTGCCGACGCGCCGCGAATTCCGGTCGTTCATCTACCCAAGACCATCGACAACGATTACTCCGGCATCGACTTTACCTTTGGCTTCTTCACCGCCGCCGACACCTTGGCCACGGAAATCAGAAACCTTCTGGCGGACGCGGAAGCCAATCAGGCCTATTTCCTGGCCGAGACGATGGGCCGCAGCGCCGGCTGGCTCTCGTATGCCGCCGCGATTGCGGGAGAGGCCAGTCTGGTGATCAGCGTCGAAGACATCCAAGGGGAGTTTCGCGGCGAAGAGACCTTCACCGATGCCGAAGGTGTCGAGACGACTCGCCCGACCATGAAAGTCCCGCTGGTTATCAAACGTATCGTGAAGACGATGCTGGCTCGCGAAGAACGGGAGCGCAAGCGATTCGGCGTCATCGTCATCGCCGAAGGGTTGGCCGAATACCTTCCCCAGGAATACTTGCAAGGAATTCCCCGGGATGACTTTGGCCACATCGCCATCAGCCAGGTCGACCTGGGAAAACGCTTCGCCGAGTGGATCGCCGAAGAGTACGAAAAGCAGACCGGTCACAAAAGAAAGATCACCGGCCTACAACTCGGATACGAGTCGCGATGTGCGCAACCCTTGGCGTTCGATGTGATGCTGGGGAGCCAGTTGGGTGTCGGCGCCTATCGAGCCCTGGTCGAGGAAAAGCTCGACGGCGTGATGGTTTCAGTCAGCGGCCAGCTCGATCTCCGCTACGTTCCTTTCTCCGAACTGATCGATCCCGAAACGCTCGACACCAAAGTGCGTTTCATTGAACCGGGAAGCGACTTCCACCGTCTGGCAAGATTCTTGGAAACGAACATCAATCAGTAGGTTCTTCGCTATCAGGCATCGCCTTTGCGGCCAAGGATCGTAATCCAAGGTACGTGGTCTGGTTCGATCGGCCGCGCTCTCCTAATCGACTAGCGATGCCCTGGCTGATAAACGCATAAACAAACAATGGCACTTCGCAAGGCAATCTCGCTCAAAGATGTTGCTTCACTTTCGATCTGCCATCGCCCAGACGAAGCCCAGATCTCGCGTCACCAAAAAAACCGCCGAATAAACCGATTTCTCGCCCGTCGTCCAAGATGATGGGCCGGCACACTCTGCCCAATCGGGTCGTGCTAGCTGCGGCACGTGCTGGACAAATAGAGGCCGCCATGCGAGGATGAGCGACGACATGGCGCTATGAGGTGCCAACCCGACGAGAACGGATGTTAGCGAGGTTGGAGCATCAAGCCATGGCCGCTACCGTACTAGCTACTGAATCCGCGCCCCCTCTCGCTGATGATTGTCCGGATGACGTCGGGGAGCAGACCGGTTGGATCGGCGATGCCCGCATGGTCATGCGAAGGTCCGACCGCGATTTCTTTCAAGTCAGTCCCTTGGCCTTCTGGACGCACAGTCTCTTCAGCGTCGCGTGTGCCTACGCGGCCGCCGGGATCTACCTCAGCTCGCAGGTTCTCTGGGTGAAAGCCTTGGCATTCCCGATAGCTGTATTCTGGCTTTATCGGGCGGGATCGTTCGTGCATGAAGTGGCCCATCTGTCGCATAAAGAACTACGGATTTTCAAGGTCGTGTGGAACATCGTCGTGGGTGTGCCGACGCTGACCCCTTCGACGTTCTTCACGAAGCACCATCGTGATCATCATAGCCAACGGATGTACGGTAGCCCGGAAGATCCAGAATATGTTGTGAATTGCTGTGAGCCTGGTCGATGGATCAGTCTGATGAAGTATTTTGGTCACATCGCCATCTTTCCGCTGTTCGTGTTTGCCCGGTTCTTCTTCGCGCCGCTCAGCTTCGTCCATCCCAAGGTCCGAACCTGGGTCCTGCGAAACGCATCCTCGTTTACCTTCAATTCGAGTTATCGGCGCGACATCAGCAATATGGACCATCGGGCGTTCATTCCGCTGGAGTTGCTCTGCTGGCTCCGCGCAAGCATGATCCCGTTGGGGGTGCTTCTCGGCGTCACACACTGGACCCGTATGCCACAGCTCTACCTGTTGGGATTCACCGTTCTGTTGATCAATCAGATGCGGCAATTAGCCGATCATCACTTCGAGAGCGATGGCTCGATGCCTGACTTCGAGGCGCATGTCGTGGACTCGTGCAACTTCACGAGCGGCGATCCGCTGACGCGACTCTTCTTTCCCTTTGCCATTCGCTATCACGCCCTGCATCATCTCTTCCCCTCGCTGCCGTATCACAATCTGGCCGCGGCGCACGAGTATCTATTGCAGGAATTGCCGGCCGACTCGCCGTATCGCAAGCTGGACCAAGGCAATTGGTGGTCGGTTGCTCGACAGACACTGAAAATGCGAGCCGACGAGCCAAACAGCGCGGCGAGTCCCGCCATGTCGCATCTCAAGACCGACTAATTGACTCGCCTGGTCGGTATCATCACGGGTGTGGTTTGCGGTATCATCCCGGTTCACGCAAGCGAAAGTCCATTTCCTGCCGGCAGGTGGCCGACGGAGCTTGAGGCCCTCACGGCTTCTTGATGTGACAATAAACGAGACAAATAACCCAGATAACGAGGAGAAGTAACCATGAGTGAGCGAATCGGAATGCGAATTGGAGAGGCCCTGGTCCGTGGAACAACCAAACCGACGGCCGCGGAGCCCGAGATTGTCATCGGCGAGTTGGACGGCCCGGTCGGCCAGGCCTTCGCCACGCTGCTGGGCGATCAGGTCAAGGGACACACTCGCGTGCTGGCTCTGCTCAACGGCGATGTGGCCGTGAAGCCGGCCACGCTGATGGTCAGCAAAGTCACGGTCGACAAGACAAAGTACACCAACATCCTCATGGGCACGGTCCAAGCGGCGGTAGCCAACGGTGTTCTGGATGCGGTCCGTGAGGGCATCATTCCCAAAGAGAAGGCCAACGATCTGGCGATTATCGCCGCCATTTGGGTCACGCCGGCGGCCGCGGATGACCCGAATCTCGATCACCAGGATCTGTTCGATACGCATCGCAAGGCGATGTTCAGCGCGATCAAGAAAGCGATGGAGGGCGAGCCCTCAATCGACTGGCTGCTGGAAAACCAAGAGAAGATCCAGCACAGCTACTTCAAGCGTGGTCTGGCCGGCGAACTCTAATCGCTGAGTCCAAACTGCCGGAATTGAGATCCCACGCCCCGTTGGTCACCTAGACCAGCGGGGCTTTTTTTCTATGTTTAGACGCGGGTCGGGATGCCGGCGGCTTCCCGTTTGGCTTGTAGCGCCTTGGCCAGGCCGACATGATTGGATGACACACGATCAAAGGTGCATCCGCAAACGGGACATTGCTTGGCGAGCTCGTCGTGCACAGCGACCTTACAGGCACTGCAACGAATGAAACGAAAGTCGGCCAGGATAGCAGCGGTAGTCGCAACACTCATCGTGAAGTTCCTCCTCGATTGGCTAAGGCCGCCCCATGCCGTTCATTGGACACGTGCTCGTTTCGCCGAGCTAGGGCGATGAAACTCTACATGACCCGATCGGCCGCCCAGGGGTAGCGACGACCGGTTTTGAATTCCTTGTACTCCGCGTCGATGGGATTGTGAATCGATTCCCGTTTGAACGGCGTATCGAAACATTCCAGGACGGGAATGATCTCCTGGTCCGGATACCCCAAGCCGATGAGCTCGAAGTAGTCACCGTTGACGTCGAACAACCGGACCCACTTGGTCGACACCCGAACCTTGCGAAGCGTGCGCAGCTCGTTTCGGGTGCGATGAAAGAACGCCAACGCCGCTTCTAGGCCGCCATCGGCAAAATCGTGGGTCGCAATCGGTTCCGTCATCGTCCGACTCTTCTTGGCTTGGCGCGTCGGCGGCGCGAGCGAGATCTACTGCTTGTAGATCTTGTGCTGCGGACGCCCGGAGAGAATCTGCTCTTTCCCCCAGTCGGTCACCGAGCGGAAAGCGTCACTTCGAATGAAGCTGGTAAAGGCCGACTCGTCGGACCATTCGCTGGTAATGAGATACGAAGCACCGTCGCTGACGTCCTTCCAGAGCGTCGATTGGGTGTGGCCTTCCGCCGCATTCAGGGCGTCGATCACCGCCGCAAACTTGCCTTCGAAATCGGCCTGCTTTCCTTCCAGGACGTGATAGTTCATGCCAACAGTAATCATTTCAAACCGACTCCTTGTAATAGTGAACCAGATGCGACTGCAGTCGCCCGGAAATGCTTGATTAACAGGTCGATCGCCAATCATAGCCTTTCGGCCGATTCCGCGAAACGGGTGCGAAGACGGGGTAAACCACGTGAAGTAGGCTTGGCCGCTAGTTCAGCACTGCCACTTAGGACGTCAGTGTCCCTTTAGTGCTCGGAACGCCCGTCAATCGATCGTCCGACTCGACCGCCATGCGGAGGGCACGGGCCATACCCTTGAAGATCGCCTCCGCGATGTGATGCCCGTTGCGACCGTAGTGGACGAGAATATGCAGATTGCAAAGGGCGTTTCCGGCCAGCGCCTGGCAAAATTCTTCCACCAGCGCGGAGTCGAATTCGCCAATCTTGGCGTCGGGAAAATCGGCGTTAAAGGCGAGCGTAAACCGTCCGCCTAGATCGATGGCCACGGTGGCCAACGTCTCTTCCATCGGCAACGTGAAATGGCCGTAACGACGAATTCCGCGTTTGTCTCCGAGGGCGTCCTTAATCGCCTGGCCAAGGCAGATCCCCACATCCTCGACGGTGTGATGCTGATCGACGTGCAAGTCACCTTCCGCCTCGAGTTCCAGATCGAAAGCGCCATGCTTGGCCAGCAACGTCAGCATGTGGTCAAAAAAACCGACTCCCGTCGAGATCTTCGACTCACCGGTTCCGTCAAGATTCAACGACAGTTTGATGTCCGTCTCGGCGGTCTTACGTTCGATCGTGGCGGTGCGTGCCATGTTGTTTCCCTGGGTTGCCGGTCTTCGGCGTACGGATCATTACCCTATCTTAGCCTATGCCATGCGTCGGTGATGAGGGCAGTCATCCTCCTCAGCCTTTCGAATCACCGAATCGGCTAAGCGATTAGTGCGGTCATGGCGGTCAGCAGGGCGTCGACCTGCTCATCGGTCCCGACGGTGATTCGCAGTCCTTCGTTCCAGCCTGGGTACCCCATGTATCGAACCAGGATCTGCAGAGCCTTGAGATCATTGTAGATGCTCCCCAGATCCATCTCTGCATGGGTAGCCCAGACGAAGTTGGCCTGGGATTCGGTCACCGAGAAACCCATCTCACACAGGCGTCCGGTGAGTCGCTCTCGAGTAGCGAGAATTTTGCCCCGTGTCTCAGCGAGCCAAGCAGTATCGTCGATCGCGGCCGTCGCCGCGGCGATGGCCAGAGCATTGCAGTTGTACGAATCCTTCACCTTGGCAAACTGTTCAATCAATTCCGGTCTGGCGACAAGATAGCCGAAGCGAATTCCTGCCAGGGAGTAGCCTTTACTCATGGTTCGCGAAACCATGATCTTCTCATTTTCCGCGACTAGAGAGAGACAGTCGCTGGTGGAGAAGTCGGCATAAGCCTCGTCGACCAACAAGGGGCAGGGCAGACGATCCGCGATCTCGGCAATCTTCGCCGGTTCAATCACCGTTCCCGAGGGACTATTGGGGTTGGCGATCACGGCCAACTTTAGGCCGTCCGTACCAGAGGTAAACGCTTCGCCAAGCGACCAATCCGTTTCATAGGGGATCGGTTCGTAGATCGCCCCCTGAATATTCGCCAGCGTCTCGTAGAGCACATAGGTCGGATAGGGCATTCGCATTCGTTCGCCTTCTCCGACCAGGGCGCGAGTGACAATCGTTAGAATGTCGTCGCTGCCGTTTCCGCAGAGAATCCAGTCCGGCTCGACTCCATGCAGCTGGGCCGCCCGCTGCCGAAACGCCTCAGCAGTGGGGTCGGGGTAGCGAGCCAAGCCCTGGGAAACCGTTGTCTCGATCGCCCGCGTCACCGCCCCCGAAGGGGCATACGGATTCTCGTTGGTGTTGAGCTTGATGAACTTCGCTACCCGCGGTTGTTCACCCGGCAGATAACCCTCCATCGCCTCGACATTGTCTCGAAAGTAGGACATCAAAAAGCTTTCTCTTGATCGGACAACGTCCTGGACAAACCCGCCGGACTTCTCGATTGGCGGGATAAAATCGGGTTTGCTACGGAGGAACTGCTAAAGTGACTAGCCTACGCGGCCGGGCATCTGTGCGGGGCAGTTAAGTCTTACTGGTTTTCTCGTCCGACGAACGATCGAGTCGGTAAGCAACGCTATCGCGGTGGGCTGGAAGATGTTCCTTCTCTGCCAATCGGCAAACATCCTCACCAACCTCCGCCAAATCCCCACTCTTGTAGTGAATCACACTGGAGGAACGGAGAAAATCATTAGCCGACAACCCGCTGGCAAAGCGGGCAGTCCCTCCGGTTGGCAGGACATGCGAGGGACCTGCGGTGTAGTCTCCTACGGCCACCGGCGTATCGTTCCCGACGAAAGTCGCCCCGGCGTTGCGAATTTTCTCCGCCATCGCCTCGGCGTCGGCGCAGGCAAGGTGCAGGTGTTCGGGTGCAATCTGTTCGGCAATCGAGAACGCTGCATCGCGATCGGCGACGAGCATCAAAGCCCCAAAGGCATTCAAACTCTCACATGCAAGTGCGCCACGATCCAATTGGTTCAACTGACGAGACAACTCGGCCGGCACGGCCGCAAACAACGATTCGTCCCAGGTGAGCAACACGCTGGCGCCGGGCGAGTGCTCCGCCTGGGCGATCAGATCGGCGGCCACCAGTTCGGCCGCGGCGGTGGCATCTGCCAGCACGACCACTTCGCTGGGACCAGCAATCGAATCGATATCGACGTCGCCAAACACATGTCGCTTGGCCAGCGCCACAAACAGGTTGCCCGGACCGACAATCTTGTCGACTTGCTCAATGCCTTTGGCACCGTAAGCGAGTGTGGCAACCCCTTGGGCTCCTCCGAGTTGATAAACCTCGCGGATTCCCAACTCGTGGCAGGTCGCCAGGATATCGATGTTCTTCGAGCCAAACTCCGTCGGCGGCACAATCACGGCGAGTTGCTCCACGCCGGCGGCCTGGGCAGGCAGGGCCGTCATCAGCACCGTCGAAGGATAGGCGGCCGCACCGCCAGGAACACAGAGCCCCACCCGTCGTAACGGGCGATAGCGGTGCTGTAAGAACCCGCCATGCTCCAGCTCCAGCCGCACATCCTGATTGACGATGGCGCTTTGAAATCGCAGCACACGCTCGCGCACGCGTCGAATCGTTTGCAGGAACTCCTCGTCGGCCTGCTCGTGAGCGGCGGCCAGCGCCTCGACGGGAATCCGTACGTTCTCCGCCGTCACATTGGCTCGATCGATCTTGGCCGTGTACTCCAGAGCCGCCTGGAGCCCGTCGCGACGCACGTCCTGGCAAATCCGCTCCACCACCTGCTGCGGAGTCAGCGGCTCGCCAAATACGTCAATCGTCCGTTGCCGGGCAGCCTCGCTGGTAACGTTCCCTTCCGGGCTCAGCCGCGCGCGAAGTTCTCGCAGTGCCGTGTCCAGGTCATCGCGACGATAATCGAGACAAGCGATGTTCAGTTCTGACGACATTTCGAGTCGGTCCAATTTAGCGGAAATAGGAGCGGATCGCTGTTGAAAGCGGCAGTTATCAGCCGAGGCAATACTAGTTGTGACGAAGGTGAATTCGTAGACTTACAGTAGACAACACGATGTCTGTCGCAGCATCATCGAGCGGCTGATGGTCCCCGGTCAGCCCAAGTTCCTGGCCACGGCAAACCACATATTTTGACGCCTGAGGGCCGACTCCGATAGGCCCGCGTGGCGCCATCGTTCCTCACGTCACGTCCACCCTCGCCCCTGCAATTCCATGACCGAAAACCAGCCACTCGATTATCGTAGCGATACCTTTACCAAGCCGACCCCCGCCATGCGAGGAGTCATGGCCAAGGCCGAAGTCGGCGACGATGTCTTCGATGAGGATCCGTCGATCCACCGTCTGCAAGAACACGTCGCGAATCTGCTGGGAAAGGAGGCCGCGTTGTTCTTTCCTTCCGGGTCGATGTCGAATCAGGTCGCCATTCGCGTCCACTGCAACCCGGGCGACGAACTCATCTGCGAGGCCGGCTGCCACATCTACAACTACGAGCAGGCGGCGTTCGCTCAGCTTAGCGGCGTCGTGGCCCGAACCGTTGAGGGGCGGTTTGGAGTCCTGGAACCGGAGCAACTGCACGGCTTGATTCGCGACGACAACGACCACCTTGTCCGCACGCGACTCGTGACGCTGGAGAACACGCACAACCGAGGTGGCGGACGAATTCAACCGTACGATCATGTCGAAACCATCTGCCGCTGGGCGCACGACCATGGACTGATCACGCACCTGGACGGGGCCCGGCTGTTCAACGCCGCTGTGGCCACCGGGATCTCGGTCGGTCAGTGGGCTGAGCATTTCGATACGGTGAGCGTTTGCTTTTCCAAGGGCCTCGGCGCGCCGGTCGGATCGGCGCTGGCCGGCAGCAAGGAACAGATCCAGTCGGCCCGGCGGCATCGCAAGTGTTTTGGTGGCGGCATGCGTCAGGCCGGCATTCTGGCCGCGGCGGCCCACTACGCTTTGGAGAACCACGTCGATCGACTTATCGAAGATCATCAGCATGCTCAACAGCTGGCCGAGGCGATCGCGGCGATTGAAGGCCTGGAACTTCAGCCGGCGGAGATCGACACCAACATGGTCATTTTTCAGGTCGACCCACGTCTCGGAACGGCCGCCGAGTTTGCTGATCGACTCGCCCAACGTGGACTGCGCATGCTGCCGTTCGGCCCAACCTCGATTCGTGCTGTCACCCACCTCGATCTTCCCGTCGATGGATCCCGACAGGCGGGAGAGATTTTGCGTGATGCGGCCGAGGCATCGACCACTTCGCCAATCGCAAAATAACAGCCACGAAATGAATAAATGAATAAATGAATAAATGAATAAATGAATAAATGAATAAATGAATAAATGAATAACAGCCGCCAAGTGACCGTTTTCTAAAGTAAGAGGCGCCAGGTCGTCGGCTGGCACCAAGTGACAGCCGCCCGAACACGGTAGACCAGATCGATCGCTTCTCGGCGACTCAAACCGGCTTACCCCTCCAAGCGAAAACTCGATTTGCGAAGATCGACACCCAGTCGCTAGATTGGTAGCTGAGGGCGATCGCTAGGGAAATGTGCGAGGATTCTTGCCGTCCCTTCGTCGGGGCCTCCGCGGGGCTCCGTTCGACAGACGTCGACAAGGCGGAACATGGCAACACCAACCATTCAGGCGTTCTGGAACCAGCTGGCCGCCAGCGGTAAGGTCGACGCCGACCGGCTCTCGAAACTGGCCGCTGAGTACAACGCCTCTCAAGGCAACTCCCAGGCAGGCAGCCTTCAGGAGCTGGTCATCTGGTTGATCGCCCAGCGGGTGGTGTCGCTCGAAGAGTGCCAGGCCCTGGCTCGAAGTGCCGGCCAGACGGTATCGCCACCTCCGCCACCGGCCCCTGCAATCCCAACGAAGAGCCAAGTCTCTCTGCCTCCCAATGAGATGCCCCGCGTTGAGCCGCTCCGGCCTGCTTCGCCAGCAGCGCCTGACGAGACGATGGTGGCAGACACGACATCGCGATTGAGCCAGCGCTATGAAACCAACAAGCGCAAGAAGCCCTGGCCGCTGATCGCCGTGGGCCTCATCGCGGTGATCGTTATCGCAGGCGCAGCCATGGTGCTGCTTCAGCCCAACAACGTCGCTGGTGATCCCCAGCACGGAGCTACCGCCGAGCAATCCTCCGAAACTTCTCACGACGCGATTCCTAACTCGCCTGCCGATTCGGAGGCTCCGAAGTCCGCCTCGGATTCAATCGACTTCGCGGAGGAAGAATCGTCCATCGAGTCGACTCCCACAGCAGCCCCACGTGAGATTCCGATCGCCGATGACGGCGAGACGCTGTGGAGTTCACCCACCGCGGGCGATTCTCCGGCACTGCGAAGTGTTCCGCCGGGGACGCAGCTGATCTTGATGCTGCGCCCCGCCGAGTTGTTCCGGGGAGAGTCGGGAGAGTCCCTACGCATGGCCCTTGGTCCTGCCGGCTCGCGACTGGCCGCCTGGCTGAAGGCCGCCACGGATCTCGAACTTCTCGACATCGAACGCCTCGATTTCATGCTGGGGGAATCGGAGGAGCCATCTTCTTTGCTTGCTGTCGTCGTCTATCCGAAGACACCACTGGGCGAGACTGCTCCTGACGAAAGGTGGAAGTCCAAGCGATTGGCGGCCCTCGACGCCGCCCAAATGGACCACAAGGCTCTCGATTTCGACTTCCCCGCGAACGATCGAATCGTCATCGCCTCGTCCGACGTGCTCAAGCAACTTCAAGAATTTGGCGAAGCGGGCGCGCCACTCTCTCCGCCAATGCAGCAACTGTTGGAATCGGCCGATCAGGATCGACATTGCAACGTGCTGTTTGTCGCGAGCTATGTCCGTAGCCAGCGCGAAGCACTCTACGGCGAGTATCTGGCACCACTTCGAGAAGGCATCGACTGGATGCTCGGTAGCGGCGATGAAATTCAGGCCGGCCTGATTAGCTGTCATCTGGAAGACCGGCTCTTCGCCGAGCTGCGACTTTTTGGAATTCGTGATATCCTGCCGCGAATCCTGGCTCGGCAGCTTCACGGACGGATCGAACAGGCTCCGCGGCGGGTCAAAGATCACTTGAAGACTTTGTCCATTCATACGTATAGTCGCGACGCCCTGTGGGACTTTCCCGAAATGCTGCAGAGCGTAGCCAGATACTCGCGTTACGATCGAGACGGCAGGCAGGGGGTCTTGCGATGTTATTTGCCCGCCTCGGCGGCTGGCCATCTGACATCAGCAATCGAGTTGACCTTGTGGGAGACCGCCCGGGGTGGAGCAGGGGAGGGCATCGTCGAGCCCGCCTCGCGGGGTCCGGCCCCGCGGACCCTTGAAGAGAAGCTCACTAAAATCACCTCGCTCAGTTTCGATCGAAGTTCACTCGACAAGTCACTTCAGATTCTCAGCGAAGACATTGGCATCCCCATCGTGATTCTTGGCGGCGATCTCCAACTGGACGGAATCACCAAGAACCAGTCATTCGGCATCGAGATGAACGACCGACCGGCTCGCGAGATCCTCAATGCGATCGTCCAGCTGGCCAATCCTGACAAGACAGCCAACACACTATCCGACGCGGCTCAGAAATTGATTTACGTTCTAAAGGAGAACTACCAGGAGGGAGACGACACGATCGTGATTACCACCCGAGCTCAGGCGGCCAAGCGTCAAGATGAACTCCCTCCCGAATTCGTCGGTCCCCAACAGAATTGAAGAACATGCAGCCTTTTCGCGTTCATTGCCTGACCTGCAACGCACCTCTTCGAGTGCGCGACGCTTCGCTGATCGGTCAAATTCTCCCTTGTCCGAAGTGCGACAGCCTCGTCGAAATTCTGCCACCAAACGAGACGCAGCCCGAGGAGACTATCAGCGACGAGGTTGCCAACCGCACGATGCCACCTGTCGCTTTGCCTCCCACTTCCGGCCAGCCCGACTCCCCAGGTCCTTCGACGGCTTCCCCGCCGACAAGCATCCCAGAGCTACCATCCACCTCATCTTCTTCCTGGGCGAAATGGATTGCGGTCGTATCCGCCGCCTTGCTCGCCGTGGCGGCGGCCTTGGGAACCATTTATATGGTGATGGCCGACAAAGGCGAGCACCAGAATGAAGCCGAGATCGCCTTGGCCGAACAATCAGACATCGCCACTCGATCGGAAGAAGATTCGGAGAAGGGCACGCAAGACAACCGCAGCGACACTTCCGTTCCTGAGAATGATTCCGCGGAGGGCACCGAACAACAGCCGGCAGCCGGCCCGGACGACACGGCTGATGAACAGCGCGACTCCGATCAGAATCTGGAGTCGCGCGATGTCGAGGGTGAGGTCCAACCGTCAACGGAGAAGCAGCCAGAGCCGTCTGCCGTTGGGAACCCCACGGATGTCGACTCGCGGCAGGCTGACGACAATCTCAACAAAGAGCCGGCAGCGGTCGGAGGGCCCAAGACCGACGAGACGCCCAGCGATGCGGAAAATCCATCGCCAGCTGCCAGCGAAACGCCCGGCGATGAAACCTCCACCGAAGAAGCTCCTGCTACAGATCAGGCGACTGCGGCCGTTACCTCCGACACCGCCGAAACCGATCCATCACCGAACACCTCGGAAGATTCTCAGAAACCCGCGAAGGCCATCCTGCCCGAGGCCGATCTCGACGTGACGGCCCGGCTCTCCATGAAGCTGGGAGATGTGAACTTCCCACAGATCCCTTTGCGCAATGTGATCACGCTGCTCGCCGATATGAGTGCCGTTCCCATCCAGTTCGATGTGGCGACTCTGGCCCGCGTAGGTCGCTCCCCGAACGATCCTATTGTCGTCAAGCTGCAAGAACCGTCGCTCGGCGAAGTCTTGAACGAAGCGATCGAATCCTGGGGGCTGAACTACGTGGCGACCGGACCGCGGGTCATATTGTCGGTGCCATCCTACCAGGACGGTCCCGTCCGCTCGGTTCGCTATGATGTGCAAGACTTGAGAGACTCCCAGGGAACACTTGAGACCTTGGCGTCAACGATACGCCGCGTGATCGCTCCCGCCAGCTGGGATTTGGCGGGCGGTCGCGGCACGATCGAAACAGCGGGCGGTGCCCTCGTTGTCGAGCAGACTGAAGACATCCACTACCAGATCCTGACACTCTGCGAGCGGTTGCGCGTCGCGCGCGGAGCCAAGCCGAAAAGTCGCCACGACGCCGATCTGTTTCAACTCAATACTCGCACCGAACTGGGCGAGACAATGCTGGCCAAGAAAGTCTCGGCGAGACCGACCCCCGACGAAACACTCGCCTCCATCGCCACGCGGCTAGGGCGACAGGCTGATGTTCTGATCGCCATCAACGAGCTCGCTCTCATTCCAGCTGGACTGTCCGGCCACGACCCGGCCGAATTGGAAGTTGATTCTGTCTCGCTCTCCGAGGCACTTGCCAAACTCTTGACGCCGTCGGGATTGACACACCGTATCGTCAATCATCGAATCGTCGAGATCACGACCCCCGAGGCGCTGGAAGGGACGTATTATGTCGATCTCTATCCCGTACGAGAACTGGCTGAGAACGACACCTCAGCAGAAGAGCTCATCGACCGAATCGAGCGTGAGCTGGACGCCGGGGGCAAGCGGCGTAGTGGCGGGATCGCCTACGACGAACCGAGTCGCTGCTTGATTGTCCGCCAGACCGCTCCCGTGCATGCCGCGCTGCAAACAACTTTGGACCGCTGGGCTAACGAAAATCGCCCCCAATGAGGGAGAATCGCGCGGATGGATCCGGTCCGCAATTGCAGGTCTCCTGAGGAATCGAGAAGCACTTCTCGAATCTCAAACCCGACGTTCCAACTCCGCTTTTATTCTCCTTACTATGAAGTGTTTGCGAGCACGGAGCCGACCCTCGACAATCCTTCCAGGCGGATAACTGCGCCCCGAAACAGACCAACCTTGGCAAAAAAACGCCCAAATACTTGACCCTCTTCATCTCAACCGCTATAACCAGATTGTCGTCGAAGCTTTCCGAAGGCGACTCGAAGGAAGAGCAAATGTGCCGGAATCCAAGTCGAACAATTCAAGAAGCTGCCAAGAGGCTTTCGCGCCCCGCGACCGATTTGTCGGTTGCCCAAGCGAGAGTTTCCTGGCAGCTTTTTTTAATTGCGGGTCGTAGGGGCCCCATTGTGTGGACGACAACTTTGACGCCACGAGACAAGGGATAGCAAATGCAAACTCGGATCGTCGAACTTCCTCTGGAAACTGCCCTGCAGCTGCCGCGAAGCATATGTGTTTCGTAAGCGGATGAGTTAGGCAGTTTTTTTGTTGGACGTTCGGTCCCGAGCGACGGGAAGAGGTAAGGGTTGGCCAATGAGCCATACAACCAGGAATCACATAGTACGCTTTCTTATCCTGGCGGGTCTTCTCCTGACAACGGCGCTTCATGCCGATGCTGGGTTGATTATCCGCGTCGACGATCTATCGACCGGCTTAACTCCGGACATCGAAGTCGCCGATGGCGATCTGGACGATCTGTTTGCCCCCGCGGGAATGGTGACCGTGGCGCAGACCATTCTCCCCAACGGACAAACGGTTTCGATTAGTGCCGTTTCGGTGCCACTCACGGGGCCCGGACCAAAGCTCGATCTGGTGAGTCTGGCGATCAGCGGTCCCACGACCGGAACACTTCGAATCAGCGCCACGAACACCGGCTTTATCTCTCCGCTTACTCCCGACACCGTCTTCTCCAGTGCGATCGGGGGCACGACCGACGGATCGATCTCCGCGGCAGCCTATATCGATTCGGGTGATGGAGAGTTTGCCACGTCAACTTTGGTTCATGATTACGGCACGATGTTCGGTCCCGATTTCTCCGATTCGTCCACCGATCTACTCACGACGCCGGGATCTCCGTTCTCCATGACCCTCGTGGTCGACGTCACGCATGACGACCCCTTCGACGTGACGAGTTTCGACTTCGTTATGGAAGCGAATGATGACGACATCGTACCGGAGCCGGGCACCCTCGTCCTAAGCATTGCCGGATTGGCGATGTTCAGCACGTTCTACGCGCGGCGGCGGCGAGCCGGAAGACGATAGAGTTCCTTTGCCCCGCACTTGGGGTGTGAAATCTGAGTGTCGCGGCTCTGTGGATTGATTTTCCACGGATCCGATGGCAATCCTCCGCGGCCGGCATCATTGGCCGTTTCTGAGGGAAAACTCCCCGATTTCTGAATGGCGGCCGCTAGCTTTGTCGGCTAACTCTCTAGGCTGAATTGGGGGATCTGTCTATACTTCCTTGACCACACGACCCTGCCAATACCGCCGAAGGCCTCTCGGCGACGGCCCCACCTTTTTTTGCCAGGCGATCACATGCCCCGGCACCGTTAAATCACAATATTCGCGCCGCATCCTCCAAGACGATTTCGCGCACCGCTTTCCTCCTCTCAACATTTTAGGTGTTGGGATCCAACCTCAGGAATCACTATGAACAAGTTAGCTTTGGCGATGGTCGCCGTCCTCACGACAAGTCTCACCACGGTTTCCGTCACCCATGCTGAAGATGCGGCAAAGCTGGAAACTCCGCTGCAGAAAGCGAGCTACGGAGTTGGCTTCAATATCGGTACCGATCTACGCACCAATGGCATGGACCTCGATGCCGCCGCCGTTGCGATCGGACTGGCCGACGCTCTGGGAGATAAGGCAGCCCGACTCACCGAAGCCGATCTCTCCGCTGCGTTCGCCGTTCTCAGAAGGCAGATGGAACAGAAACAACAAGCCGAGATGATGAAGTCGATGCCGGCGCAACAGCGGGCCATCGCCGAGAAGAACACGAAGGAAGGCGCGGCGTTCCTGGCTAACAATTCCCAACAGCAGGGCGTGGTCACCTTGCCCAGCGGCTTGCAGTACAAGGTCATCAAGCAAGGTAACGGCGCCACGCCAACCCTCCAGGACACCGTCAAGACCCACTATCGTGGTCGCCTGCTCGATGGCACCGAATTCGACAGTTCGTTCAAACGGAACCAGCCGGCTGAGTTTCCCGTTGGCGGAGTGATCTCCGGCTGGACGGAGGCCCTGCAACTCATGAAGGTGGGCGACAAATGGGAACTCTATGTTCCCGCCGCTCTCGGATATGGCCTGCGAGGCGCCGGCCAGAAAATCGGCCCCAATGCCACGCTTATCTTTGAAATCGAGCTGCTCGAAGTTCTTTGATAGGGCGACCGTCGAGCAAACGATTTTGATTGTAAAGTCGAATCACTCTCTCCATACCAAGGTCGGCCCCGCGCGTTCGGGCCGGCCTTCTTTTTTGCGCTCCTCCGCTCCCCATTCCAGGGGACGCATCAGCCAGCCTGAGCATAGGCACAGGCGATCAACCTGATGGCAGACCGAGTGCGAAGACCAGTAGTCAGAGCAAGGCCAACAGGACCGAAGTGACAATGATCGTGGCTTCGAGCATACGAAAGTCACTTCATGAGAGTGGCAGCGCAAGCAATTTCAGTCCCAACAACAGATCGGAGTGGCGCGGTCCGGCTCCCGTCCGAGTCGCAGCCGTAGTGCTCCCGGGAACGATCCGATTCGCTCGCGATCGAAACAGCGGGCTCAAACTCGAGACAACGGTCTCGAACTCGAGGGCGATGGGGGCCAGGGCACCCGACGGCGAACCCCAGTTATGGTGGGGAGAGAAGCCAATTTAAAGAGAAAGTCTGTCGCCGTCCGCCACCGAAGCTGTCGACGAACGTCGCGGGCTTCTAGGACATCGCCTGGACATTCGCTTCATCTTCGGTCGCACGTGGATCTCGAAATCGATAGCCAACTCCGCGAACCGTCTCGATAAGCGGAGCGCTCGCCCCAAGTTTCTTGCGGAGCGCCCGGACGTGAACATCGATCGTGCGCTCCATGATGAGAGAGTCTCCCAACGCCGTGTCGATAAGATCGAGTCGACTGAAGGCTCGGCCCGGCTGTCGAATCAAGATATCGAGCAGGGCGAATTCACTCGGCGTGAGATCCAAGGGACGGTCGCAGGCAGTCGCGCTATGCCGGTGCCGATCGACAACCACCCCCTGGCTGGCCATCACCTCGCCTCGACCGGTTCCCGATGCGTGACGCCTCAACAGGGCCTTAATTCGTTCGAGCAACACCTTCACGCTAAACGGCTTGGTGACGTAGTCATCCGCACCCAGCGCCAAGCCGACTATCTGATCGGTCTCTTCGGACTTGGCGGTTAACATGACGACGAGCACATCGACCATGGCCGAATTCGCGCGGATCTGGCGACAAACCTCCAGCCCGTCAAGAACCGGCAGCATCAGATCGAGCACAATGACATCAGGAATCTTGCGCTGCGCCTGATTTAGTCCGTCCTGCCCATCCCGGGCCACGGAAACAAGATAACCTGCTTGCTCCAGGTTGTAGGAGAGTACATCGGACAATGCCCGATCGTCCTCGACGACAAGTACATGCTGTTGTGCCATGGTTCTCCGTGTCGGTTAAACCGACGGGTCCAGATCGTGTTTGTGTCGGGCGATTTCGCCATCGACAAGGTAAATGACATCCTCGGCAATATTGGTAGCGTGATCCGCGATGCGTTCGACGTGACGCGAAGCGGAGAAAACATGAAGCGCCGGCTCAACAAGATCGGGCTGCAACCGCATGCGATCGCTCATCTCATCGATCACTTCGCGGTTCAGGGCATCCACTTTGTCGTCACAGCGGCAAACCTCACGGGCGATTCCGGTATCAAGTTGGACCAGCGCGTCGAGTGCTTCGCGAACCATTTTGACCGCCAGCTGGGCCATACGATCGAAAGAATCCGGAACCACGAAGCCGGTATGTCGAGAGAGGGTCTGAGCCCGCTCGGCCACATTGACCGCCAGATCGGCGATTCTTTCTAAATCATTATTGATCTTCAGAATGGTCGCCGTCCGCCGCAGATCGACCGCCACCGGCTGATGCAGGGCGAGAATCTTCAGGCAGGCCTCTTCGATTTGGACTTCCTGTTCATCAACTAGTTGCTCACGCTCCAGAATCTGGGCCACCATCTCCGAGCGCATTTCGCGAATCGCTCGGCAGGCCTTCTGGATCATCTCCTCGACGATGGAAGACTGCGCGAGCACCTGACGCTCGAGCGACTCAAGATCACGTTGCAAGTGCTGGCTCATGACTTAACCAAAACGGCCGGTGATATAGTTTTCTGTCTGCTCCTGCTTCGGAGCGGTAAACAATTCCTTGGTCGATCCCGCCTCGATCAGTTTACCCTCGTAGAAGAAGGCCGTTTGATCGGAAATACGAGCCGCCTGCTGCATATTGTGGGTGACGACCACGATCGTGTACTTGTCTCGGAGCTCGAAGACCAGGTCTTCGATGCGAGAGGTCGACGCGGGATCGAGGGCGGAGGCCGGTTCGTCCATCAACAACACGGCCGGATTGGTCGCCAAGGCTCGAGCGATGCAGAGCCGTTGCTGTTGACCGCCGGAGAGCTGCAGCGCGGAGTCGTTGAGCCGATCTTTGACTTCCTCCCACAGAGCGGCGCGCTGCAGCGAATGTTCGACGATTTCCGACAACTCGGCGCGACCGCGGACTCCCGCCACGCGCGGACCGTAGGCCACGTTTTCAAAGATTGACTTCGGAAACGGATTCGATTTCTGAAACACCATGCCAACGCGGCTGCGCAAGCCCACGATGTCGGTACGCGGATCATAAATGTCGTGACCATCCAGATGCACGTCGCCTTCCACGCGAACGTTCTCGATCATGTCATTCATGCGATTCAGGCACCGCAGATAGGTCGACTTACCGCAACCGGAGGGACCAATTAGAGCGGTCACTCGATGCCTGGGGATCGACAGGCAGACATCCTCGAGAGCCTGTACCGAACCGTAATAGACGTTCATGTTGCGCGTCACGATGGTGACGTCGGCGGCGGCCAAATCCTCGGAAGAAGCCGAGTTCTTGCTCCCCTCAATGACAGAAGCAAAATTGATCGGCGGCGACGAAGATCTAGTCTGCGACTGAGCCTTCATCGACTGGGCCTTCATGGACTGGGCCTTCGTTCTATCCGGGTCTGCCGATTTCACAGCCATCTTTCATAACCTTATGGATTTCTCTATCGAAAAGTACGGCAACCGGTTACCACTGGATTCGCTTACCGTATCGGTATCTCAGGAATACCGCGACCGCGTTCATACAGATCAAGACCCACAACAAGACAATAATGGCGGCGCCCGCCACTTGATGGAACTCCGCCTGCGGCCTTCCTGCCCAGTTGAATATTTGAATCGGCAGCGCGGTAAACTGATCCATGGGGCCCGCCGGCACAAAGGGAACGTAGGCCGCCGCCCCCACCGCCACCAGTGGCGCGGCTTCGCCGATGGCGCGAGACAGGGCCAGGATAACCCCGGTCATGATTCCAGGAAGAGCCGCCGGCAGCACCTGATGACGCACTGTCTGCCAACGAGTCGCGCCGAGGGCATAGGAAGCGTGACGAATCGAGTCGGGTACGGCTCGCAACGCCTCCTGTGTGGCGAGAATCACGATCGGCAAAACGACCAAGGAGAGGGTGGCCGCACCTGCGAGGATGCTGCGTCCCATGCCCATGCCCTGTACAAACAGGCCCAACCCCAAGATTCCATAGACAATCGAGGGGACTCCCGCCAGATTCGCAATATTCACCTGGATCAACTTTCGCCACCAGCTGGCCGAGGAATACTCCTCCAGATAGATGGCCGCGCCGACACCGATGGGCAACGAGAACAGGGCTGTTAATCCGGTCAACCAAATGCTGCCGGCGAGCGCCGACTTGATGCCCGCCTGCTCGGGATGACGTGAGGGATAGCTGGTCAGAAAATCCCAGTTGAGCCAAGCGATTCCCTGAACGAGGATGTCCACGAGGAGGACAATCAGCATCAAGATACAGGACAACGTCGCCAAGACGCAGCCCGCGGTGAACACGGTGGCCATCGGCTTGGGACGACGTGGCTTGGTGAGATCGATTTCGCCGTTCATTCGTACTTCTCTCTCATCCGTCCCAAGATCCACTGGGCAAGCAGATTCATCATCATGGTCGAAATGAACAGGGTCAGCCCCACGGCAAAGATCGTCCGATACTCAATGGTACCAACCGGCGTATCGCCCTGGCTAACTTGAACGATATAGGCGGTCATGGTCTGAACGCTCTCCAGCGGATTGAGAGTCATCTTGGGGGTCGCTCCCGCCGCCAGAGTAACGGCCATCGTCTCTCCGATGGCTCGGGAGATGGCCAACAGGAAGGAAGCCACGATGCCCGACATCGCGGCCGGAACCACGACCTGGCAAGTCACTTCATACTTGGTGGCCCCCAGGGCATAAGCACCTTCTCGTAGTGACTTGGGCACCGAACGAAGCGCGTCTTCGCTCAGCGAAATGATCATTGGCAAGGTCATGATGCCCACCACGATACAAGCGTTGGCCGCGTTGAAGACACCGGCCGAAGAGAATATCGAACGCAGCAGCGGGGAGATAAACACGATCGCGAAGTAGCCATAGACGACCGACGGAATGCCGGCCAGGATTTCCAATACCGGCTTCACCGTTTCCCGGGCCCACGGCTTGGCGTATTCGCTAAGACAAATGGCCGTCCCCAAGCCAATCGGGATCGCGATTACCGCCGAACCGGCCGCGACCAGCATGGTCCCGCAGACGAGAGGCAGGATGCCGAAATGCTGTGGCTTGAGCTTGGGAGCCCACTTCGTCGAGGTGAGAAACTCGAACAGCGAAACCTCAAAGAAAAACTGAATCGCCTCGACAAGGAGAACGACGACGATGCTCAGAGTCGTCAGGACCGAAATGCTCGCGCATACGAACAGAAAGACATGGATGAGTTTCTCCCTCAAGCTGCGTGAACGCGAACCGCTTGAGGGTACGCCCGTTTCCGAAAGCATGCCAGACGATGTTGCCACGTATCAACTTGCCTCGATCCCCAACCCCTTACAAAACAACGCCGCCGGCAACTAGCCCTTGAGGGTTTCTTCGTTCTTCTTGGCTGCCTCCTCAGAGATCGGTACGTAACCAATTTCCTTGGCCATTTGGGCGGCATTATCGAGATAGAATCGAACGAACTTGGAAACCTCCGGACGTGCCAACGCGGAACGGCGAACGTAGATGAAGAGCGGGCGGGAAAGCGGCTGATACGTTCCATCTCGCACGGTCTCCATCGTCGGCTGTACCGCGCCTGCGCCTCCATCGACCGCAATCAGCTTCAAGGCGTCCCTATTCTGGGAATAGTAGGCGTAACCGAAGTAGCCCAAGGCATAGAGATCTTCCTTGACCCCCGTCACGAGCATGTTGTCGTCTTCGCTGGCGGTATAGTCATCTCGGATCGCTCCTTCTTCGCCGACAATCTCTTCGGTGAAGTAGTCGAAGGTCCCCGAATCGGTTCCGGGACCATAGAGCAGGATCTCTTCATCCGGCCACGCGGGATTGATGTCCTTCCAGTTTTTGACCCCACTCTCCGGCCGCCAGATCTCCTTCAACTGAGCGACCGTCAATTCATTGCACCAATCGTTCTTGGGATTCACAACTACGGCCAATCCGTCGAAGGCGACTTCCAACTCGATGTACTCGACTTTCTTTTCCTTGCAGGCCTCGATCTCCTTCTCCTTGATCGGTCGTGACGCTCCACAGATTTCGATGTCGCCGGCAATGAACTTTTTCATGCCGCCGCCGGTCCCGGAAGATCCAGCCGTGACGCGAACGCCCGGCTGGGTCTTATCAAACTCTTCAACAACCGCTTCCGTGACGGGATAGACCGTACTGGAACCATCAATCGAGATACTGTTTTCACTGGAGCCACATCCCACCAATCCTACCATGGACAGCGTCCCAAATACCAAGACCGCAAACCGATTCCGTTCCATCACACTTCTCCCATCACAAAGTAATATGTTCATGAAAACTGGCCCCAGAGGGACGAAAAAAATCCGTCTGTTCCAGCAAGTTGTTGCTATTCTGGCCCCTAGAATCACCGGGGCGCTAGAGGGCCGAATTGGCCGCCTAACGAAGCCCCGATCCTAGGGGCCTCGTGTTAAGGAATTGTTAAGGCATGGTGAAGATAGCCTCCACACAACAAGAGAAGTGGTGCGGGCTGCGAAACCCGTCAGCTGGGGCGAAGTCTGACGGTAAATACCGTCCCGACACCGGGCTGACTCTCCACCTCGACACTCCCCCCGAAGGACTGGGCCAGGTGCTTCACGATAGAGAGCCCCAGCCCGGTCCCCCCTAGTTTTCGAGACCGGGCTTTGTCGACACGATAGAATCGCTCAAACACTCGAGGTTGATGGGCTGTCGGAATTCCGATACCGGTATCACGAACATCGATGGCCACCAATGTATCTTCTTGCCGCCAACAGACCGCGACATCGCCTCCGTCGGGCGTATATTTCAGGGCGTTGTCGATCAGATTATTGAGGATCTGACGAAGCCCTTCTTCTTCAGCCAGCAATTGCAGGTCGGGCGTATCGCCGCTCGTCGTCAGGTTAATCGACTTGGACGCGGCGACAGGCTGATGTTCCTCTAAACACGACCGCACGACCTCCCGCAGCGAAACGGCGCCAATATCGAACGCCTGCTGCCCCGATTCGATGCGCGCTAGCCGCAGCATGTCGAGGATCAATTCGTGCAGACGATCCGCCTGCTCCTCGATGGCCTGCAAGAATCGAACGTTATTCTCTTCATCGTTAATGGCGCCTCGCATAAGCGTCTCGGCGTAAGCCTTGATCGAACTCAGCGGAGTCTTCAATTCATGCGACACGTTGGCCACAAATTCCTGCCGTAGCGATTCCAATCGCCTCAGATCACTCACGTCTTGAATCACGATTACAAATCGTGTCGCCGGCTGGCCAGAAAGCAAAGTCACATAGACGTTGAGAACCCGCGGGTCGTCTCCTCCCAGTTCAATTTCCGTCCGCTGCGCTTCGCGAGTGACCTGGATCTTTTCGAGCACTTCGTGGATCGTGTGATTTCGTACGACTTCCATCAGGGAACGACCTTCGACTTCCGCAGGCACAAAGCCCAGCAGTCGACCAGCTTCCGCGTTGGCCAGCACGATGCGTTCTCGCTCATCCAGGGCGATAACTCCTTCGACCATTCCCTCGAGCACCGTCTCCAGACGTTGACGGCTCGCCCGAAGTTGCTGCTCGCGAGCATCGAGCTTGTCACTCATGCTGTTGAAGGAAGTGGCCAAGTCGCCCAGCTCGTCATGGCTCTCCAGAAACACGCGATGCTGATAGTCTCCCGCCGCAATCGATTCGGCTGCTTGCTTCAACTTTCCGATCGGTCGCACCACGCTAATTACGACAAAGTAAGTCAGTACCAAGACAGCCAGGCTGACCCCGGCGGCCACCATCCAAATGAGGCGCTGAGCCACCGCCACGTCGGCCAGTAGTTCGGTCATCGGCAGCGCCGTCCTCACCAGTCCGGTCGGACCCTGATCGTTGTCTGCCCGCAAGGCGACGTAGAGCATGGGGACACCGAGCGTGGGGCTGGTGCGTTGTGACAATCCCACTCCCTCGGACTTGGCCTGCACCAACTCCGGCCGCGTGCTGTGATTTTCCATTTCGACGACCTCATCGATCGTCGCCCTGGAGGAGTCGGCCAGTACGACACCATCGATGTCAACCACCGTGATTCGTGTCTCAATGGCCTGGCCAAGCTGCCGGATGCGCTGTTGCATCGACGGTTCCGGGTGCGCCGATAACTTGTCTTGGACATCTCTCCGAACAAGGGTCGCCAGGTCCTCAAGATGCTGCTGCACAAGCTTGATCACCTCTTCCTTCTGCCAACCGGCAAGAAAGCCGGCGAACGTGACCGTGGCGGCCAGATTCAGCAGGGCATAAGAGAGGAACAGTTTCCAGAACAGGCGGGAGGACCGCATTCTCAACACCTCTTCTCGCCTGGTTGGAAAGGTCGCCCGGGGGGAAGGGCGGCCGCGACAAGACGCCACTCCCGTCTCGCCTCAGGAATTCGCCTCCCGTCAGGGAAAACAAAAACCTTCCAGCTCGACAAAAAAATGGCGGAAGTGTATGGGAATCGAACCCACTGAACGCCAGGTTGACTGACGTTCCAACGGTTTTGAAGACCGCGGCCCACACCAGTGGTGCAAACACTTCCCCTTAAAATAAAGCCTTTTGGAAACAGGCTTGTCGAACAACAGTATACATTTCGTTGACCAACAGTATACATCCTGTATACTGACGTTCGGAATTGCGGTCAGCGAACGTATTACGTTTTGACAAGGCGTCACCCATGAAAACAGCAAGAAACGGTCGGTTACTTAGTTGGTATGCACCACGTAGGTGCTGGCGTAAGGTCTACCAAGGAAAAGCCTATTATGTCGGCAAAGGCAGCAGCGGTCCAGACGATGAGAAGGGCTATCAGCGAGGCTTAGAAGAATTCTATGCGATCAAGAGGCGAGTCGACGAACCGGAGCCGGAGCCGGAAGAGGTGGTGCAATCGGTTGCACCGGCCACGGACGACGGGAAAGCAGCCCTCGAAGCGGCTATTCGAGACGCATTCGCCTCCGTCGTAGGCTCCGACGACATCCCGAAAAACGTCCTGAGCTTCGCCTCCGACTATAGCACTCTATCGAACACGCTCCCCGAAGTCCCCACACCACAGGCTCCCGGATACCTCAAAGATCGGATCAAGGACTACCTCAGCGACATAAAGCAGCGAGTCGAAATCGGCGGTCTAGCGATCACGTCCTACCGTGAATACGAGGACAAACTTGAAGACTTCGTCGGATACGCGAGACAGAAACAAGTCGAAAAACTTGACGAAGTAACGGGGCATTTCTTGAATCACTACCGGAAGCAGCAGCTAGACCTCGTCATCAGCAAGAAAATCGGTGCCTTCACCGCGAAGAAGCGGCTCGCTCACACCAAACGATTTCTCGAATGGTGCCGTCGCCTAGAGTACATCGAACAAGTTCCGGCCTGTGTCGACAAGACGTACGCTCAGATCACAACTCCGAAGCCGACGCCTTACCCGTTCACCAAACAGCAGGTCAACAAGCTTTGGAAGCATACTCTTGAGCAAGCCCATCGGACCGGCAGCTATCGTAATGTTCTATTCGTGGCGTTGGGTCTGAATTGCGGTTACAGGTCCGGCGACATCGCATCATTGCGACACGAGCACCTCTTCCGCAGAAAAGGTCGATGGTATATCGAACGTGGTCGCAACAAGACAGGCAGTCCACAGCACCACATACTTTGGGGCGTCACGATAGAGCTTCTCCAAGCCGAGATGACGAATCCCAAACACCATGACCTAGTGCTGGTCGACATCAACGGCGAACCGCTAGTCAAAGAAGACTTCGTGAAATCCAAGATTGATCTAGTACGTGAAGCCTTCAAACGCATTCGTCGCAATATGAAATGGGGACCGAACACCGGACATTCGTGCTTGAGAGACACCGGGGCCGATTGGCTCAAGAAGACCTTCCCGCAGTATCCGGGCGTGGTGTCGCAATATCTTGCCCACATGCCGCAGGGGATGACAACTCACTACGCCAACCAGCATTACGAAACACTATACGAGTGCCTTGACGAAATGGACAAGCACTACAACCTATCGCTCACGTAGAGAGCCGCGAGCAAGTGCAATCGTTGCACCGACGGCAACTAAGTAGCGAACCAGCAAGAAGATAGCCAGACACAACTATCGGAGAGAGAAAGAAAACCCCCAGCTAGGAAACCTAGCCAGGGGTCTGTAACTGTGTCTGAGATACGATTCACCCGTACCGCAGGTCCAGAACGTCGAGACCAGCCATCCACGTGAGGGTGCGAACCAAGGCCCAACTAAGCGACTGAGAACCACTCGACAGGCCGATGGTGAAAGGAAAATCTCAACGGTGAGAATACTAACAAACCGACGGGTATTCGTCAACAAAATCGAGCACCTACCCAACGTCAATTGGGACGGTTGCGAAGGTGTCATAATCTACTATCGCAACTCGCCAGGGAAGCCAACGAAGAACGCCCCCAAGACATTCGAGCGACTCGCCAGGGAGTATCTAAAGAGCAAGGGCATTGACGTCATCGACTTCGTAAATGACGATCAGAAATCGGGCCACTACGGTAGCCAGCATCTACAAGAATTGCGAAGCCAGTTCCCGCACTCCCCGGTCCTAGTTGTCGAGCCGTTGCGACTAACGCGAGCCGATGACGTTCTTCAAGCATATCTAGCAATGGGGCCAGTCTATTCGTGGATCGATCCGAAAGCCTCCCGGTCAACGATTCAACGGGAACTGACCAAGCTAGGTTTGATCGATGCAAAACGTAGCGGACCACCACGAAAAACCGTCAGCCCTCGTGACTTTCACCGCATCTATCAGGGCCGAAGATACGGCAAGCCTTGGCGAGCAATCGCCAATGGGATCGAGGCCAGCCTCAACACTGCCAGACGTGTTTTCGATGAGTTACCCCGAACCAGCCAAAAACGCTGAAACCCTATAAATTACGGTTGTTCAAGATTCGGTTAAATAGTCTCACCAGACGAAACTGCGATAGTCTCACCAGACGAATCAGCGAGAGCCTAACCAGATGATTCTAAGAGCGAAGCGACCGAGCATACGAGCGTAGCGAGTCCCCGAACGTAGTGAGGGGGAACACTCTACCTTGATTCTTGTATGAGTGAATTTGACAGATTCTTGATTAGTGAGATATTGCGATAGGTCGGCCCCGGAATTGGGCTCCCGGCCGGATTTTTCCAGTGCAACGATTGCACCGCAAACAAATTAGACCAAGGGAGCCACGGCTATGAATGCGGCCGACAAGAAAGAAGACGACGAACGCACCGAACCCGATGATTCGGCCGAGCCGTTCAATTGGGACGTAAAGGAACCGCCCCGCATCGATTGGACGTTTGACGCTGAAACCGAACCGACAAAGGAGCCGAAGCTATGACCAACGATCCGAGATCAGTGAGTATCGAATACCCGTTGGGCGATGATGTCGAGACCCTACTAATGTACGAACCGGGTTACAAATACACCCCCGATGAGGAATCCGAACGCGAGCGAGCGAAATTCATGCTCAAACTTGCCTTGCGTCAGTATGGCCGGGAGCAACTAAGGAAATGGATCAATCACACTGCCAAAGCGTTTTACGATGATCTATACGCCGATGCCACCGACGATGAGCGACCGACAGAGGACGAAATCGGGGGCCGCATATTCGATATGCTAGGCGAGGTTGAAGCATGGAACGAAGGCGAACCAATCGAGTAACCAAACAACCAACCAGAGGCCGAAGCTATGGCACTAACTCAATCCGAGATTCACGAACTACGAACGGCAATCGACAATATCAATGCAGTCTGTGAACCGGACGCGAAGATATACACCGAAGAAAAATTGACGGCCAAGCTAGATGAGGCCGTTCGATCTTCACTTGTCGGCATGATCTTAGATCGGTTCGCAGATCAGCCCGCAGAACGGGCCGCACTCATCGAAGAATTGCGAACCAAAGTAGAGGCACGATTCCCGGCCGCTGAGCTATTCACAGATCGAGAATGGACGCCGGGATATATCGAAATCTTGTTAGCTGAATTGTGGGACGATTCCGAGAAGAAAGCCGACGCCGCTTGGCAAGTCTACAACGATACCGACTGGGCCGACGTTCGCACGAAACCGCAAGAAACAAACTAGGCGACTGCCGAAAACCGGCATAGAATGATGCAACATTCACGCAACCGGGAAAGGCTTTCACCATGCAAGCAGTAACGAAACCAAAGCCGACACGGCTAAAAGATATCGACCAGCAAACCTATCGAATGAGAATGACTCATTCAGTAGAGGAAACCGCCAAGCATTTTGGGATAACACGGTCGGCGGTCTGGCGACGTTGCCAACGTGTTGAGCAGCACGCAAGAGAGCTGATCGAGAAAACGCCCATCGTCAATTTGATCGTTCAAGAGATCGAGGCACTTGCCGACCTAGAACGGCAAAGCCGAGAGCTGGCCGAGAATGCGACCAACGATAGATCGAAACTCGGCTACCTTGGCGAAGCCAGAAGGGCCAGAATCGCCAAACAGAAATTGATGCTGGACACTGGGATTCTGCCACGCGAACCTACTGCGATCTACAGTATTGTGCAGAACCTAAAACCAACGGACGACAAGAAACCCGCACGGCATCGAAGCCGGGACGAATTGATCGAAGACATTATCAGCGAAGCCGAAAAAATGCCCATTATGTAGGCGAATTCGGGCCGAAATCGCAGCAAAACGTCGAAAATCACCGAGAAAATCCGGGCCGACAGAATCCCATATAAATCATTGACGTTGCCCCCCCCAATGGTCATAATTGCCAAGGATCTACAAACCACTGGTATTGCCAATCACGCCACCTAAAAAGCTGTCCGGAACTTCTATCGCGAAGCAACTGCTTTGCCGAGGTTCCTGACAGCTTTTTTCGTGGTAGTGCTCTCATTGAAAGACCGACCATGTTAAGCGAAGTAACAAATAGAACGAAGCGGCAAAGTGGTTCCGTCCGACGGGCGGCGGTTGCCCTGACGCTTCTCACAATCTCCCTGTTTGTTACGTCTGTTGTTCAGGCAGCCAGTTTCTTTCCGATCGGACTCAATCCGGGCGATAAGTACCACATCATGGTCCGGACAAGCATGCTTACCGATGCGCTCTCAGCGGACATCAATTATTACAACGCCCGGGCACAGGCAGCGGGAGACGCTGCGGGAGTCGGTGTCACCGAGGGCATTGAGTGGTCTGCCGTCGTCTCGACTCCGACAGTAGACGCTCGCGACAACGCCGTTGTCAGTGCCCCAGTTTACTCCGCATCTTTAGGTGCCAATCTCTTCTACGGTCCTGATGTGATAACCGTCTTTTCGACGGATCGAGTAGCAGATGGTTACGACGACATGTGGAGTCCCGAGCGTAATCCGTCGTTTGGTGAGATTGATTGCGACGGCTTGTTCGGCAGCTGCACTGAAACTGTCTGGACAGGATCTTTCTTTGACGGAACGGCCGCAAGAGGTGGAACAATCGACTTATCACTAGGGAATACGTCGACATATTTCGGACCTTTACCGATGGCGGCGATGGGGTACTATGATTCCGATACAGGCACGGGTTTGCCCGGGGACCCTGACGATAACGTCTCCATCTCAACACCAGTTGATGATATTTTGTTTCACTATATAGATGCCTTGGGACCTGACGACGGAGGTGACCTCTTCCTTCAAAGCTTTGCATCCAATTATGGCAATGGCAATATCGACAGCCATTACTACGAGACCGTAAACGGGCAGAGCATTTATGCTCTGTCGGAGGAACTGACAGTTCCGTTTCCACTATCTGCCGTCCCCGAACCATCGACTTACGCACTTGCTGTGATTGGTCTGTTAGGTTTGTTGGCTTATCGCCGGTTTCGTTGAGTCGGCCCCGACGTAGAAATCACAAAAAGCCCTGCCAGATAACGGCGGGGCTTTTTTCTTAGTGCAATCGATTGCACTATGGCCGGGAGCCATCTACCGAAAAATCCGGCGACTCTCTGAGAAATTCCGGCCGATCACCTCTATAGATTCACTGAATGAATCACGAGACAAGAGAGAGCCCCAATCAGAGAGAGAGGGGAAGCACTCAGCCGCCCTCAATAGTGCTTCCGAAATCAAGAAATAGCTACGCACGTAGAGAGCCCCGATAGTGCTTCCGAATCCCAAAATCAGGTACGAGCGTATGTGCTAGGGACGCCCCGCAGAAATCCCCGTAGCCCCGGCCGAGCCTCAATTCTCAAACCGATCCAGAATGCGTTTCACCGAGACCTGAGAGAACGGCTTGCCCCGTCGTGTCGTCTGACCTGAATCATTCAGCCAGTCGGCTATCTGCTGCTGAGTGAGACCGTCTGAGCGTAACTCATGCAGTGCCGGGGCCAAATCAGCGTAGTAATCGTGAGCCAGCCGAGAGACCTTCTCCCCAGCAGCCTTGGCACCACGTTTTCTAGCCCTCTGAGTGAGGTTTCGACACTCCGGCCGACTGGCACCTAGCTTCACTCCCCGTCGCTTAGCAGCAGCCAGGGCATCCTTCGTACGTTGTGAGATAGCAGCAGCCTCAGATTCAGCCACCGCTGCCAATATGTGAATGGTAAGCCGGTTTGCATGAGGGTTATCGCACGCAGCGAAGTCGACCCCACTCTCCATCAAACCTGAAACCACATAGACCGACCGTGCGAGTCGATCTAGCTTGGCAATGACAAGTGTCGCATTGGAGCGTTTCGCATGATTGACCGCCCGCTCCAATTCGGGTCGATCATCCTTCCGGCCGGATTCAACCTCCCGATACGTCGTGAGGATGCGGCCCCCAGACGCCCTAGCGTAGTCCCTCAGTGCCTTTTGCTGAGCTTCCAAGCCGAGACCGCTCTTACCTTGCTTCGTAGTGCTCACTCGAATGTAGCCGATGATGGGTTTCCCGGCTGTCATGGCAGCGGCTCCGAATAACTGAGAGGGTCAAAACGTTCACATATCGATAGAATACAAAGTCTTCAACGGTCCATCAAGAGTTTGTATTCGATATATCGACAGATTATGCGGGGTGAATCACATGCAGCAAGAGACTAGCGAGCATTGACCAACTCGAACGAATCGCAGAGAGAACCCCTCCCGCACGATCACAAGAAACTCGATTGAGCATTCACAAGAGCAACGAACGTGCAAGAGCGACAGGCTGAGAGGCTAGAACGAACGAAAATCAAGCAATTGAGAGACCGAAAACTATGCTCTTGTCCAGCCGAAAATTTGAAATCGCGAAACCCCGGCCGTATGCGTATTTTTTCGTTGGGAAAATCCCCGCAGTGTGAGCCAGAGAACCACTAGGGACCGCAACAAAAAAAGCCAGAGAGAATGAGGCACCCCGACCAAGGTAGTAACCTCATCCCCTCTGACTCAATTGGAAAAAAGAGAGAGCCGAGAAAGTTGCCACGGCCCCGACTCCCTCAGTCGCACGTAGAAAAACCGCCCCCAGTAAGAACGGACCAACCTACGTGCAAGGAGAAACTACGATTGATCGGTTCGGCGGTGAGTCCATTCCCAATCGCGGATATCAACCCAAATCTGTGGAACCGCTTTCGCTTTCTTGTCGGGCTCGATATTGTCGGCCCGGAAATCGGCAATAAACTGCTGCCGTTGGTTAGGCGTCAAAGCCTTAACAAGATTGCCAGACTTAGAAGATCGAGCCGCCTCGAATGGATCGGTAAATTCTTCAGCATCCCCGGCGAGTGTGAACGATTCACCGTATTCGGCAGCAAGCCGAGCTTGAACCAGTTGATTCGCTTCGCCACGGGTAGCAGCGTAAACCCAAACGCGAGAACGTGGCCGAGCCAGGACAAAGCACCAAAGCGACAGCGTCCGCCGTGGCAATCGGGCTTTCAGTTCCAAAATCTGTGCTTCGTGATACTCAATCTCTGCGAGAATCTCGGCACGTTCGTTAGTTGTTTGCGTTGCAGTGGTCATTCTTCGTTTTCTCCCTTGTTTTTGTTGGTTTCTTCGTTCGGTTCGTCGGCTATGTCGATAGGCAGGACCATGACATCCTCGGCCAAGACAAACGTTTTCGGCCCCTCATCGAATTCGATTCGCAGGATGGAACCACCTAGCCAAAGATGGTCGTCTTCTACGGCAATGGCGGTTCGATCCGGGTTTTCGGGATCGAACAACCGTCGAAACGTAGCTGCCGCGTCTTGGTCTTTTTGTTCTGCTTTGCTTTTTAGCTTCGCAGGTCGACCAACGGGCTTTCCGTTGCTTCGATCTTTCGGCGTATCCTTGGGATCACTGCGATTGACCAGTTCCGCCGCATCGGGGTTAGCCGACTTTGAAACGTCCTCGAACGGAAACGCAGCCGAGCCGTCGAAAATATCGTTGGGATCGTTCACGGCTTAGCCTCGATTGAACGGAAAACAGGAATCGAAAATTCGATTGGGGGATTGGTCGATATCGTCGGCCGCTTTCGACACGTCCGAACGAGGGTCTACCACGGGTAGCAGATCGGCAAAGAGATCAGCATCGGGGGAAACGTCGAAGCCGAAAGAACCGTCCGCATTCTTTTTGATCGAGACGCGATTCCAGTCGACGTTGCGAATCGGTGGCAAGAAATCTTGGCTCTTGCCAATGTCCGATTTTCGACGATCAATCGAGGTTTTCAGTTGGGGATTCTGCGACTTCCGATGATTGAGAATCTGACGCAGTGTCGGAACGTTCTGAGATAGGGGCATTGGTTTCTGACTCCACCATTAAAAAAGCTTCTTTGTAGGCGAGTAGATTCGACCGTAGTTCGTCGATACTCGCCAGAATTGCGGAATGGGCTATCGCCGCTTGTCTCAATCCGTCCATTACTCCAGTTTCTTTGTTCAGCAGCCGCCAAAGTTCGCCCCGGCTAATCATTCCCGATGATCGAGTGATAGCCTCGACACGTAGAACGCTGGCCGACTCCCCGAATTCCTCGCGAATCGCTTGCATTGCCGATTCGACGGCGTCCCGCTGGTCCTCGCCAAAAATCATGCAAGTTTCGGGACCGTTGTTTGTCTTGATATGTGCCTCGAATAGATACATGGCCGCTAGTCTCCAAATCCAAGGGGCATGAACGAATCAAAAACCTCGTTACCGGGTTCGGGAGTATCGGCCAAAACACTGGCGACCGATTCCGAACGCTCTAGCCCTTCGTTGGGAATGAACGAAGCAACGGCATTAGCATGGGCAATGTGGCCGAAAGCCGACTTGGCTACTTCGAGGGTCCGATTCTCGGCCGCCTCTAAACGCTCAAGAATCTCGGGGAGTCGAGCCTCTAGGTCTTCCGGCGATTGGATATCACTAGCCGGGAACCCGAATACACGCTCAAACGCGGTAACGCTCATGGCAATACGAATCGATCAAGTGATGCCGCAAGAGACGGCGAAACGGATATTCTTAATCCAAATACTTGATCGTCACGGGCAGTGCCCGCCATGCGTGGCAAGAGATTAGCCACGACTGGACGCATTGTATGGCGACCTCAGTTAGTCGTCAATCATTAATTACTTGATGGTATACAAGCAAGATTTTTTCGGGTTACAAATTCGTTGGTCGAGAAAAAAAGTGCGTTTGCTTCGAGAAAGAAGGGTGTCGACCAAACAGCTTTGAAGACCGCGGCCCACACCAGTGGTGCAAACACTTCCAACGCGGAGGTTTCCGGCTCCCTCGAGCACCGATTGGCGAGCCCCGATGGGCGAGCCTCTACTCGATGGAGCACGGACAATAAATAACATGTTAGCCCGCCACGCCTTGCAGTGACAAGCCGCCAAACACCGGCATGAATCGCCGTCGGCAGCGCGCTTCATTGCCCCCTGGCTCCGCCCCGAGATCCCGCCGCGGCTGTAGCGTTAAGCAAGCCAGTGATGAATCAAAGGAGTCAATTGATCCTCTATGAGCCGAAACGCCGGTTACCCCTCTAGCTGCTTGTCGATTGGCATTTTGGCGGCGAGATTGACATCGCGATTCAATCTAGTCAAAATGTCGCTTGCACATTCATTCTAGGAATCGCCGATCCGCCACCTAAAAAAGCTGCTTGGACCCTCCCACGCGAAGCAACCGCTTCGCGGAGGTTCCTGGCAGCTTTTTTTGTAGCATACGACAGGGGGATTCTTGAAAGGGGCTCGACAATTCCTGTGTATCGGGGGCAACTCTCGGGGCCATCGGGCAGATTCAAGAGCAGAGACTTCTTACGTCAAAGGGGGTATTCATGCGCGCATTGAAAATTCGGAAAACAGCACAGAATCAAGTAACCAGGAACCGATTCGCGATCTGCCTGATCGCATTCACAGCCGTGGCATTCTCGTCAACTTCGTCTGAGGCGGTGCCGTACGATCCAGGCGATCCAAGTATGTCTCACCTGGAACTGGCAGAGCCTCCCACGCTGCTCGGGCCGGGTGACGATCATCCCGGCATGTGGGAATACGTCTACGACTACTATCACGCGGTCGGCACCACGGAGGCCTTCATTGAGTTGGGTGGGTTCGATGCCGATGCAATCGTGAATCTGCACGACGTGAACGATGGAGCCGGCGCCGCACTGCACCAGCGCTGGGATACCCACGGCGCCGGTGGTTGGTTTTTTTGGGGCGGTTTTTGGAGCAAGGATATTCGCCCGTCGTATTGGAACGGTGGGGGTGGAGTCAATCCTTCTGACTTCTGGGAACTTCCCGTGGCGGCCGGTTGCAATACCTGCGAGAACGCCGCTTACGGCTATATCAATGAATGGCACACCCCCTTCGAGTACACGTCGAACATCTTTTATGGCGACCAACCCGGGCTGTTGTACGACGCCGACGCCGGAATCGCCGGAAACGACGCGGTACGGTTCGCCACTTGGAATCCGGCTGGCCCGAATCAGTTTGGTATTGGGGGACTCGGCCTGACCTTTCGTGTTGTCCACCCCAACGCGCCTGGCACGGTCGATTGGACAACTATTGACCTGATTGGTACCACCATCGAGGGCACGATACTCGGTCCCGCATCGAGTGCGTCCCCGGTGCCGGAACCTTCGAGCTACGCACTGGCGGCGATGGGATTGTTGGGGCTAGGGCTGTCGGCATATCGGTGGCGAAAAGGAAAAATTGACATTTCACGTCGACTTCGGTACGACTGAATCTCAAACACTACTCTGGGAATCGCTAATCACGCCACCAAATAAGCTGCCTGGACCTTTGAACGCGAAGCTTGTGCTTCAGGCGAGGGTTCCTGGCAGCTTTTTTTGTGGGCGAGAGGAGTCGGCGTTTCTGCAAAAACGGGGCATCAGGCGAGAAAGGGCTATCCTATGACGAAATCGACAGAGAAATCAACTCTCATTCTGAGCGCGATGGCTGTAGTCTTCCTGCTAGCTTTCACGTCAATCGCCCAGGCGGCGAATTATCAAGTCACGCAACTGACCAACAACGGCGTCGACGACATCAGCCCCCAAATCTCCGGCAACAATGTCGTCTGGCAACACGATGTCCAAACGGATGCGGACGTATTTCTATTCGACGGAAGCTCGACGACTCTACTGTCCCATACGTCCTTTCCAAGTATCGCGCCTCAAGTATCGGGGAACAACGTGGTGTGGCACACCGACGGCCGCAGCGCCGTGTTCCAGTATTCCGATGAGGTCCAACTATTCGACGGCACATCGACCGCGACGATCAGCACATTCTTCGACGGTATCGCGTTTCCGCAAATTTCCGGCAACAACGTCGTCTGGCAGGGACGCCCGACTCTACTGCCTGGTGCCTCCAACCAAATCTTCCTCTACGACGGCACGAATGTCACGCAGCTTACGAACAGTGTGAGCGACAACTTCTTTCCGAAAATTTCCGACGACAACGTTGCCTGGAGTCGCAACGGCAACGTCTATTATTACGACGGAGCTGCCACCACGCAGCTCACCAGCGGCGGCTTCAACAGCACCCCGCAGATTTCCGGCGACAATGTCGTTTGGGAGGGCGATGGCGATATATATCTGCACGATGGAGCGGTAACCACGCAGCTCACCGCAGGCGGTTCCAACAGCACCGCGCATGTTTCGGGCGACCATGTCGTCTGGCAACGCGAGGGTGAGATCTTTCTGCACGACGGGTCCACGACCATCCAGCTCACCAGCAGCGCAGCCGAGGACAGTCGACCGAAAGCTTCCGGCGACTATGTCGTCTGGGAAGGCGACGACGGAATATTCATTTACGACGGGGTAAGCGTCACCCAGCTAACCAACGACGGCCCCCTCGACGATAGCCCTCAGGTCGACGGCGGCAACGTTGTCTGGCACGGCGACGATGGCAACGACTCCGAGATCTTCTTGGCCACGCTCCAGGCACCAGTCGTCCCGACAATACCGTCGAATGCGTCTCTCGACGCAGGTAGCGATCTCGACGTATTAAACCTCGATTTCGGCAGCGTCGCACCGGGCGACGCTGTTGCGCCACTCGGGTTTGAAATCGCCAACCTGTTCTCAGCAGGCGACGTGGCCAACTTGCAGTTTTCTGGCATCAGCGGCAGTGGAGACACCGGAACACTGACAACTAACTTCACGTCGCTCAACACCTATCTCACCAACGGTGGAGAACTCTCGGCCGGGCTGTCGCTCGACTTCGAGGCGGCATTCGACACCAGCCTGCTCGGCGACTTCGACGCCAGCTACGAGCTGTCGTTCACCGATACGCTCGGAACCAACCAGACGCTGACGCTCAACCTGAGTGGCAACGTAGAACTTTTCGACGACCCCAACATTCCCGATCTGATCTACAACGCCGCCACGGGGGAGGTCGTCTTGGATCCCGACAACAGTTCGATCATCGGCTACACGCTTCAAAACCTTACCAACGGCTTCCTGTCCGCTGGCCACACGCCAATCTTGGCAGGCGTCACAACCAGCCTGGCATCGGAACTGGCCGAAGCGGCTCTGTCACCCGGCGCTGGCTCGATTGGCTTCGTCATGCCGACGGGTATGGACCTCAACGACTTAGTCGCGTTCTTTAGTGTCAATCAAGTCAGCACCGGTCTCGGTGCTCCGTTGGTACCCTTCGACTTAGTCGTCATCGGTGACACACCCGCCGTCCCCGAACCTTCGACCTACGCACTGGCGGCGATGGGGCTAATTGCCCTTGGCTACGCTGGTTGGCGGAGGCGGCGGCCAGTCACCTAGGCACCCCACGACTCGTCCGGGATGCACCGAGCTATTCCGACCTCGGAGGTTAGCGGCCTCTCTACGTGGCGCGGCTCGCTGTCCGCCGGCGTACACCCTGTCCGAAACCGGACAGGAGGAAGCTGCCGAACTGTCCGGATCCGGACAGTCGCTCCAAGGCAAGAATACTCTCTAGTGCCTTCTTCAGAAGGACTTATGAAGGAGTGCGACAAAAAAGCCAACAAGTGGTGCAAAATTTGCTCTATCTGTTCGACAAGCTCAGTTCGACAAGGGAGATTCCCTCCCATCACTTCGACACCCTATGCCCAAGGCCACACGCCATGAGACCCTCCCACGAGTCGCGAACTCTTCTGAGTCTGGCTGTCCTAGCACTCGCGCTATCCTTCAATACGACGCGGTCGTTCGCCGAGCCTGTGGTTCCCGGTTTCAACGTGGACCTTTACGCCGATGTCCCCGACCCCCAGCGAATCACCTTTGCGCCCGACGGCACCATGTTCGTGGGTCGAGACATTGACTCTGGTGGAGTGACGCCCACCAAGATTCATCGCGTGGGTGCGGGCGGTGGCCCTGTCACGGAATATGGAATCTCGACCATCGGTGATCCCGACTCGGTCCTGTTCGATGCCACCGGTTCCATCTCCGGAACAGCCGGAGCGGTTTTGGTCGGTCGAACGTCCAATAGCGGTGGCATTCTATCAGCGATTCTACCGGACGAGTCGATCATCACACTCTTTGGTCCCCCGGCATCCTTCGTGAATCCTAGCGACATGCTTTTTGACAGTACGGGAAGATTGCTCATCGCCGATCTCGATGGCAATAGCCGTACGGTCTCAGAGAGCACCGGAGCCTTTCCAACTGTCCTGTTTACGTTGCCCACCAGCGTCGATCGTCCACTCGACATGGCCATCGACAGCCTCGACCGGATATACACCCGAGGAGATAACGGTGTGATCCGACAGTACGACTCGTCCGGCGCGCTTCTCGATGCGAGCTACGCATCCGTCGCCACATCCGCGGAGGATGCGAAGGGAATGGACTTTGGCGTGGGCGGCCTGTGGGGCACCGACATATATGCGGCCGGTGGAGCAGGCGGTCTGTGGAAGATTGATTCCTTGGGATCGACCACCTTGCTCGGCTCGGGCTTCGACAACGTCTCCGACTTCAAGTTTGGACCCGACGGAGAACTCTATGTTGGTGAGTACGTAAAGGACCGCGTGTTGCGCGTCAGTGCCGTTGATTCCCCCTCCAATGCCTCGTTCGATACGGCGTTCGACGTCGATGTACTAAACCTAGATTTCGGCACCGTCAACTTAGGCTCCTCGCCGGCCGACCTGGCCTTCGACATTGCCAACTTGTTGGGAGTCGGAACGACAGCCAATCTCAGCCTGACAAACATCGACGGCAGTGGCGATTTAGGTGCCCTGACCACTGATCTAGCAACGTTCACCGGTTTGGATGCCTTGGGTGGCGGCGATTCTTCGTCGTTCGCCAGTTCCTTCGATACCAACACTCCAGGAACGTTTGGTGCCTCCTACGAACTTTCCTTTACCGACACCCTGGGCACCGATCAGACTCTCACGCTCAACCTCAGTGGGGTTGTCGAGATTGTCGACGACCCGGCCATCCCCGATCTGATCTACAACGCTGCGACGGGCGAAGTGATTTTGGACCCCGACGCCAGTGCGATCATCGGTTACACACTGCAGAACGACAGTAACGGCTTCCTGCCGGGCGGCTTCACACCGATCCTGGGGGGCGTATCGACCGCCCTCACTTCGGAATTGGCCGAAGCGGCTCTTTCACCCGGTGCCGGCTCCATCGGCTTCGTCTTTCCCGCCGGCATGGATATTACCGACCTGTTCGAGTTCTTGAGTGTCAACACGGTCAGCACCGGCCTCGGCGCGCCACTGGTCCCGTTCGATCTGATTGTCATCGGCTCACCCGTCCCTGAGCCCTCCACTTACGCGATGGCCGCAATGGGGCTAATTGGTCTCATTGTTCACCGCCGGTTGCGTCGTACCACATCTCGGGTCCCTCAAGAAAGTAGTTTCTGAGACCACATGATGCTGTTTGTTCCATCACTGTGTTACTCCTGTCGGTGATGCGTAGACGGACGCGCCCGGAAACATTCTAACAGCCTATTGTCAGACGATTTACCTCGGAGGGGACTTAAAAAACCAAAATGAGACACTCAATCACTTACTTAATTGTTTTTAGTCTCGCGGTGGCAACTTCCCAGGCGGCTGCCGTCACGTTTGATGTCCCGATCCACCTCGATCCACCCGTCAATATTGCAGGTGAAACACAAGGGCCTTGGGAATCGAGTGACGGCCTGACGCTCTACTTCACCTCCAACCGAGCAGGCGGGCAGGGTTCTGCTTCAATCTGGCAAGCCACGCGAGCGACATTAGACGACCCTTTCACCAACCCCACGAACATCGCCGCTACGAACAGTTCCAGCCGTGACTTCGCACCCAGAATTTCCTATGACGGGCTCACCCTGCTGTTTACGTCTAAACGGCCCGGTGTCGGTAACGGAGATACATGGCAATCGACTCGTGCCTCCATCAATGACCCGTTTGGTGCTCCGACGCTTGTCCCGAACGTGAATAGTGTGGCGGATGACGGCGGTGCATCGCTTTCGATGGACGGACTTACCATGTACTTCTTTTCGCGTCGTGGCGGTGGCCAAGGACAATACGATCTCTACGAGGCGACACGGCCAACGATCAATGACGACTTCGGCACGCCCGTCAACATGGGAACGGGCGTTAACGGCCCGGACTTGGACTATGCTCCGACCGTTACCTCCGATGGACTCACGATGTACTATGTGTCCGAACGCTCGGGGTCGCTCGGCCCGAGTTCTATTTGGAAGTCGACGAGAACGAGTGTTAACGACCCCTTTGGTGCACCGTCACTCGTACCCAATGTAAATAGCATCTCTAGAGATGAAGCTCCGGCCATTTCGGCCGATGGAAAGCGTCTCTACTTCATATCGGATCGTCCGGCAGAGTTTGGAGGCTGGGACATATTCGTTGCCAACGCTGTCGAGGATCCATCGAACGCTTCCTTCAGCACGGGAGCGGACGTGAATGTCTTGGATATCGACTTTGGAACGGTCGGCCTTGGAGCAACGGTGTCGCCGATCGATTTCGACATTGCCAACTTCGCCACGATAGGCTCGCCAGCTTCGTTGCAATTCGAAACCCAATCCGGCACCGGTGATACAGCCGTACTGACCACCAACTTTGGCCTGAACGATCCAATCCAGTCAGGCGAATTTGAATCGTTCCAGAGCTTTCTCGACACAAATTCCCCCGGCATCTTCTCAGCAAGCTATGAACTGAACTTCACTGACGTTCTTGGTACGGACCAAACGCTAACTCTAAACCTAACAGGTCACGTGCTGCCAACTCCCGTTCCCGAACCGTCGACCTACGCGATGGCTGCAATGGGGCTTATTGCCCTCGGCTACGGTGGCTGGCGACGCAAACGAACGGTGCGGAAGAGCCTTACGTCTGCTATCTCACCCTGAGGAGTTCTTCTCCTGAGAACAACTACAACGAGGACATTCCCGATGAGATCAATTTCAAGAGTACTTCGCTCGTTGACATGGATCATTTCGGCGACAGCAATTTACGCTCCTGCGATGAATGCCAATGCTGTCCCCGTCATTCCCGGTTTCAACGTGGACGTCTACGCCAGCGTTACCGATCCCATGCGATTGACCTTCGCGCCCGATGGAACCATGTTTGTCGCGCGTGACAACTCGGGTTCCGGCGGTACAGGCTCCAGCGCCGCTAAGATTCATCGTGTTGCACCAGGGGGTGGAAGTGTCACCGAGTATGGCGACGTGGCCATTGTCGATCCAGACACGGTGCTGTTTGATGCCACAGGTGCCATTTCAGGAACGGCCGGTTCGGTACTGGTTGGCAGTGACGTCGGATCGTCTGGCAGAATCTCTGCAGTATTGCCTGACGAAACTGTGGTTACGGTATTTGGACCAGCATTCCCCATCGATAATCCGCATGAGATGCTCTTCGACAGCACCGGGCGATTGCTGATCGCCGAGATCAGCGACACCAGCCCACGGGTGTTATCCAGTTCCGGCAGCCATCCAACAAGCTTATATTCACTGCCGGGAGCGCCAGAACGTCCGCTGGACATGGCAGTCGATAGTTCAGATCGAATCTACACGCGTGGCCCCAGTGATTCCATCATCGTTCATGACGCTTCGGGGGTTCTTCTGGACCCCAGCTTTTCCTCGGTTCCCACGGGAGTCCCGACACCTAGCCCTCAAGACGTCGGCCTGGACTTTGGCGCGGGAGGAGTCTGGGGCAACGACTTGTTCGCGGCCGCCGAGGGAGGGGAGATCTGGCGAATCGATTCCTTGGGCAACGCCACTGTTTTTGCTACGGGATTCAATGACATTCGCGATCTTCGTTTTGGCGTAGACGGAGCGCTCTACGTTTCCGAGTTTGGTGAAGATCGAGTCCTTCGACTAAGCGCCGTCCCCGAACCGTCGACCTACGCTCTGGCAGCGTTCGGCCTGATCGGACTGGGCCTGCTGGCCTATCGGCGGTTTCGGTAAGAGGACGATGACCTGACACTCTAACGCAAGAAGAATCACATACGGACCTGATAAGAAACAAAGGGCTACTCTCGGGGGTAACGATCGACCGTTTACGAAAGTGAAAGGGGACAGACAATGAGTATCCACAGACATCACGGCTCTCCGCGCGCGGCCAGCTTGATTATCGGCGCCGCCATCGTGTTATTTGCCGGCACCGCATCGGCCAGCCTGACGCTCGTTCACGAGTTTCAAGGTTCCAACGCCAGCGATTTCCCCTACGCAGATCTCGTGCAGAGCGGCACAACCCTGTTTGGCACGACGCTGGGCGGAGGCGTCCACGATCGCGGCCTAATCTTCTCGGTCGACACCGATGGCAGCAACTATACCGTGCTGCACGAGTTCAACTGGCTCGACGGCCGAACGCCTACCTCTTTGACGCTCAGCGGTACGACGCTGTACGGAATCACCGCCGACGGGGGAACGGAACCGGACGATTCACTCGCGGATGGAACGGTCTTCTCCATCGAAACCGACGGCAGCAACTTCACGAGTTTGTATAGCATGCGTTCGGCCATCGAAGGCCGAACTCCGCAATCGACGCTCGTCCACAGTGGAACAACCCTGTACGGCACAAACGGCGGCGGTGCGGTTCACAATAATGACGGTGCCATTTTTTCCATGGATGATGACGGAACCAACTTCAACATCCTGCATACCTTTGACGAAGCGCAAGGCAAAGGTCCCGCCGGAGATCTAACCCTCGTCGGCTCCAAGTTCTATGGCACCACGGCGGCCGGGGGCGCCCATGATGCCGGCGTGTTCTACAGCATCGACACCGACGGCAGCGACTATACCGTTCTGCATCACTTCGCTGGCGGACCGAACGATGGCGCCACTCCCGATGGCGGCCTCGTGCGCGTCGGATCGACGCTGTATGGGCGTACCCAGATCGGTGGAGACAACGATATCGGAACGCTCTACGCGATCGACCTCGACGGCAGCAACTATCGCTTGCTGCACGAATTCAGCATCGCCGACGGACGAATTCCTACCGACCTGACGCTTGACGGCTCGACGCTCTACGGCGGCACATTCTCAGGCGGTGCGAACGACGATGGCACCATTTTTTCGATCAACACCGACGGAAGTAACTTCGAAGTACTATTCGATTTTTCCGGTCGCTACATCGACGGATCGTTCGCGAACAGCCGCATGCTCCTCGATGGCTCAACCCTGTATGGCACCACCAAGGCAGGCGGATTCGACGATCACGGCACCGTCTTTGCCTTTGAGATTCCTCCGCCGGTCGTGCCAGAACCCTCCACCTACGCCATGGCGGTCATCGGGCTTGTGGGGCTGCTGGCCTATCGCCGCTGGCGTTGAGTCGCAGACAAGAATCAGGATCGAGGCAGAAAACGCCTCAACAGCCGAAAATCCGGGCCAACAGAATACTTGACATGCCACATCAACTTGGGCACAATTATCGCTCACACTGCTCCTAGGAATTGCTACTGAACCGATGAAAACACTTGTCACAGCTAACCAGCAGAAAGCTGCCTGGACCCTTTGCGTTTGCCCCATTGCGGGCATCTCGTTTGGAAAGGTTCCTGGCAGCTTTTTTCGTTTCAACAAGGATCTCACTCGACACAGACTATGAAGAACCCCTGGGTATTACTGATTTGTACGATCTATTCCGTTGGGTGGGCACCTCTCACCTATGCCACCACCTATCAGATAACGCAAGTGATCGACAATAACGTTCAAAATGGGCAGTATCAGCCTGAGGGGAGCAGGATTGTCTGGTCCGAGTTCGACGGAGCGGACGACGAAGTCATCCTCTTTGACGGCACCAGCACGACTAGGTTTGATCTTCTGCCTTAGCTTGGGAGCAACAAAGGCTCGAGGAATCTTAATCAACAACCGACAAATGGGGAGAGCAAGCTAATGACACCATCGAATAACCGTGTCACGACGTTCGTACTTCGTGCGCTCGTTCTGGCGATCGGGATCACAATGCATTCGGCCGCCTATGCCGTGGTCGCGCCACTCTTTTACGATCCCGCCACAGGCAATGTGGCATTCGACTTGACCGACTCTCATGGTGGTCTGGTCCGTGGATACACCTTCTATTCGGACGACGCTTTTGATCTCAACGAATTCAGCCCTATCCTGAACACACCTGTTGTCACCACGTTGGTAGGTCAACTTGCTGAAGCGACGATCCCTGGTGTTCCCGCCGGTGTTTATACCTTGGGAAACGTACTTCCGGCCGGTTTGAGCGAGACCGAGGTTTCCGATCTGATCGACTTCACGCGATCGCGATGGACCGGAGCAGCCGGCGGAAGCCTGGAGTCGTTTGGACTGGTCTACGGCCCCTCGCCGTTTCCAGCATTGAACGACCCCAATGCTCCTCCACCAGTTTTCGATTGGGCTGCCGAGGCGACGCTGATTTACAACTCCGTCACAGGAAATGTCACGCTCGATTCGACCGGCTCGCAGGGGGGATCGATTGCCGCTTACACACTTGATAGCAACTCCGCTTCCTTTCATGCAGACGCCTTTATGCCCGCCATCGTGGGCAATACCGTCTTAACAAATTCCTCCAGAATCTTAGAAGCTAACTATGGTGGCATCCCAACTGGAATCTACGACCTCGGTCCCATTCTGGATCCAGGTTTCGACCTGGACAGCTTGCAGTCCCACCTAACCTCTGCCAAGTTTCTCACCGCGCCAGGGCATGGCGCAGAAGACTTCGACATCGAGACAAATGGAGTCGGCTTCACGCTGAGAATCGCAGCAGCAGCGGCCCCCGTCCCCGAACCGTCGACCTACCTGCTGGCTGCCTTCGGATTGATCGGACTGATCACCGGCCATAATCGAAGAAAGACTAGATCCCGGCAGAACTAATCCATTGGAATACAACAGAGAACAGACTAATGACACTCTTCATGAACCATTTCAAGACCTTCACGCTTCTAACGCTCTTCTTGGCGTTGGGGAGCCTAGTGCAATCCACGGCTCAAGCCGTGGTCGCACCCCTCTTCTACGATCCGGCTACGGGAAACGTAACTCTGGACTTAACCGAAGCGGACGGCGGAATCATTCGAGGCTACACTCTCTCCTCGAACAATGCCTTTCTGATTGACAACTACGTGACATTCATGAATACGCCGCTGGTCGACCGAGTGCCTTATCAGATCGGCGAAGCCAACGCTTTCGGGGATATCCCGGCGGGAGTTTATACTGTCGGAGACATTCTACCCTCGGGGCTTAGCAAAGTAGACGTCGCGAACCTATTGAGTCTCGACGGAAGTGAGTGGCTAGGTGGACCTGGCGGCTTCAGAAGTCCCTTTGGACTTGTCTACGGTCCCTCTCCATTCCCGGCAGTGAACAATCCTAGTGCTCCCCCGCCAATTTTCGATTGGGCTTCCGAAGCAACGTTGATCTACGATCCCGTCACGGGGAACGTGAAGCTCGATTCATCCGGTCCCCAAGGTGGCAATATCGCATCCTACATACTGAAAAGTTCACCTGGTTCGTTTCACGCGGCCAACTCAAGTCCTGCGTCGGAAGGTGGATATCATGAAGCGAATGACACCATGATTCTCGAAGAGAATCTTACTGGATTGACCGGAGGCATCTACGATCTGGGCCAAATCTTGAGCCCAGGATTAGATCTCAATGGTTTGCATTCACACCTAACCTCTGCCAAGTTTCTCACAGCACCGGGACACGGATTTGGCGACTTCGACATCGAGACAAATGGAGTCGGCTTCACGCTGAGAATCGCAGCAGCAGCGGCCCCCGTCCCCGAACCCTCCACCTACGCCATGGCGGTCATCGGGCTTGTGGGGCTGCTGGCCTATCGCCGCTGGCGTTGAACAAGAGCTGGCGCATCGCCAGCGGTCGACAGAACCGCCGCATCTAATTCGGAAGACGGAGCCGGCGAATCACCCCAACTTCCGCCAGCATCTGCTTGGATCTCGCGCGACCGGGCGATAGACTGAAGCCTCGGACTCTTCGTGGACCAGTGGCCGAAGGGAGCGCCTCCATGCGATATCGATTCGCCATTCTGCTGACGCTGCTGCTCGCCCCGTCCGCTCTCGCCGAAAACTATCAGGCGGGCGATTCTATAGTCGTGATCACGAAACAGGCGCCGATCAAGCGCAAGAGCGAGATCGTGTCGAACGCGCGCCTCGTGCAAGGGCTGAAAGTTCAGAAAGTGGATGGAGACTGGCTTGAGGTCTTCAACAAGACCCGAGGCTGGATCCACAAGAAGGACGTGATCCCGCAGGCAGAGGCCTTTGAATACGTCCTCCGCAGGGCGGAAGAAGTTCCCGATGATCTCGACTGGCGCCATGCCCGTGCCATTGTTCGTCACCGGGAGGGCGACATCGATGCCGCGCTGACCGACTACAGCTCGATCATCGACAACGACACGACGCGTTGGCGCGTCTACTACAATCGGGCTCTCGTCTGGAGAAAGCAACGCGAGTACGACAAGGCAATTGCCGACTTGAACCGAGCGCTGCAGCTCAAGCCGGAGGATGCCCTGATCTATTACCGTCGCGGTTCGAGCTGGGCCGACAAGGGCTACAACTACGAAAAGGCCATCTCCGATTACGATCAAGCCATTCGTCTCGATCCCGATTATGGCGACGCGTACGCCTCGCGAGCTCTTGCCTGGCAGATATTGAACGACGATGACAAGGCGCTCCAAGACTACAACGAAGCGCTCCGCATCGATCCCAAGTTACTCATGGCCTACAACAACCGTGGGAACATCTGGAAATCAAAAGGCGATATCGAGAAGATGAATCGCGACTTTAGCAAAGCCATCGAGATCGACCCAACCTACGCAACCGCGTATTGGAGTCGAGGGAACGCCGCCCAAGAACAGGGCGACTTTATCACGGCGATCCATGATTACAAGCAGTTTATTCGCTTGCGACCCCAATCGCTCGACTTGCACCACACCATCGCCTGGATTCGCGCCACCAACCCTCATGATAACTTTCGCGATGGTACCGAGGCGGTGGAGTACGCGCTGAAGGCTTGCGAGCTTGCCGGTGATGAAGATCCCTACTATCTGAATACCCTGGCGGCTGCCTATGCCGAGAATGGCGAGTTCGACAAGGCGGTGAGCACCCAGGATAAGGCCATCGGTCTGCTGCGACCTTGGGACTATTCGAGCGGAGAAGCCCCCGGCCTGACCAGCACCAGCGACCTGCCCGACTATCGCTCTCGCCTGGAACTCTATCGGCAGCGGAAGGCGTATCGAGACAAGCCGGACCGGCGATAATCACCGCGAGATAAAGACCGAGATTCCCATATCGAGAAAACGTGTTCCGCTCACACTTTTTTGGTAGACAACCGGTCCAAATCTCAATTTTCGTGAGGAGTCAACGCCGCTCAAGCTGGCTCGCTGTCATCGGATTTCGAAGACTCGATATCGTCGTTATTCGACTTGCCAGATCGCTTTCGATTTCCCGACTGGCCAAATCGTTCCCGCTTGCGAAGACGGGCAAGTTCCTGCATGTCGACAGCCGAATCGAGTTCGTCGACAATTTCCTGTCCGATCAGCGACTCGAGCACATCTTCGAGGGTCACAATTCCTGTCAGATCGCCATACTCGTCCACAACACCAAACAAATGGGTTCGTCGATTCAGGAACGCCCGGAGCAGTACATGGCCTCTTGTCTTTTCCGAGACGAAGTACAGTGGCTTTCGGATCGATTCGAGAGACTCGTCGAAATGATCATTCGCCAATGACGCCAGGACATCACGACTCAGGACATACCCAGTCCAAGTTTCCGGATCTTGTGGCTCAAATATGGGAATGCGAGAGTACGTTCGTTCCTGCACCTGCGCTGCCGCGCCGCGCATCGTCATATCCGCGGGTAGCTTGAGCACAACCGGCCGGGGCGTCATGATCTCACGAGTCGTGACGCTGTCCAGGTGCAGAACATTGCGTACGAGTTCCGCCTCGTACGGCATGATGCTTCCTTCTTCCGCACTGATCATGGCCATCTGCTTCACCTCTTCCTCAGGCGCGGTGAGGGCCGGCGCATCCGGTTTGAGGAATCGCGAGATGCGCTCGACAAGCCAGATCAGCGGATAGAGCGCCAGAATCACCGTGTGAAGAGGCGCCGCCACAGCGCGAGCAATGAACTGGTTGTAGGTAACGCCGATGATCTTGGGAATGATTTCGGCAAAAAACAGTGCGGCGAGAGTAAAGCAGACGGAGAACCAAACCAGAGGTCCTTCACCAAACTCGGTGCGGACCTGAGCGCCCACGATCGCCGATCCAGCCGCACAAGCGGCCGTGTTGACGATCAGAATGGCGGAGATCGGATGCTCGATATTCTCCTTGAAGCGAGACAAGAGCTCACCCGATCGACTACCCGACTCGACCAATCGACGAATGTACGGCTCGCGAACCGCGTAGACCGCTCCTTCCACAAGGGAGCAAATCGCCCAAATCGCGATGACGAGCAATACGGACGAGATGAGTAAGGTCATGGTCGACTCCACATGATGATATGGGGGTTGCCACTCTGGCTTCTTATGTTGCCATAAATTGCACACTTAGAAAAAATGGCAAAGTACTTCGCCGAGTCTCATGGCGTGCCAAGGCCTCACGTGAGCAAGCCGCTCCTTTGCTAAGAACCTGCGGCTCCCTTTTCCTACGAGCCTGCGGCTCCATGAACTTGCCGACCGCGGGATACTCTGCTGTCGATTATACCCCCGGTCGAGAGTCCAGAAGCGGCTGTGGGATCGCGAGTCTGCCAAAACAGTGGCGGTATGAAATTTCTTTCGCCACACCCGCTTCCGAGGCGGCGATGAATCACCTTTGGTTGAAGCAGGCGCCTAACTGCATGGAGCCATCCCAGGCTAAAGCGGTCGAGAGACTCACTATTCCAGACACGGCCGGACCGGCAGAGTATGCCCTCCCGCGTTCACATCTCACCCCATCCTCACCCTTTCTCGCCACTTTCCTCGGCCTACAACGAAACCTCACCAGCCATCCCGGGGTATTAACTAGCGAGTGACACGTCGCAACCGTTTCAGCTAGTCGCAAGCATGCCCTCTGGCCCATAATGGAGGGCTGCGACAAGGAAAAAGAAAGAATTGTCTCCTGATGGCACCTGAAGGACTCGCCGATATGTCGGATTCGACTCGCCGAAAACCGATCCTCGCCACAGCCCTGGCGATTCTGCTGGGGCTCGGGCTACAAGGTCTCACCTCTTCCGGATCGGCCGACGAACCGGGCGACACCGCCAGCGCTGCGGCCGAGATCGCGGCGGCCAAGAACAAGCCAGCGGAGAGCCCCCAAACAGCGGCCAGCCAGGTCGACGAACTAATCGCCGCCGCCATCGCTGGCAGTAACAACCGCGCTGTCGAGAGTTCCACGCCCAGCACGGGTTCCGTTCCGGCTCCGTCCGCGGCGACCATCTCCACGCCGCGCATTGACGACGCCACGTTCTTGCGTCGCGTCTATCTCGACTTTGTCGGCGCGCCGCCCACGCCCGCGCAAATTCAAGCCTTCCTGGAGAGCGACCGACCGGACAAGCGGCAGCTCCTTGTCGATTGGCTACTGGAAGATCCTCGCTTTGGTGGCAATTGGGCAAACTACTGGCGGGATGTGATCCTCGCCCGTCGCACCGACAATCGTCAGCTGCTTCAGGTATCCAACAGCCTGACACGTTACCTGCGGCGGTCGTTCAACCGCTCGACCGGTTGGGACCAGATTGCCCGCGATTTCATCACCGCCACCGGCAACATTCGCGAGCAGGGCAACACGGGCCTCATCTACTTACAGCAAGGAAAGTCGTCGGAGAGTGCCTCGGAGGTATCGCGGGTCTTTCTTGGCATCCAGATTTCCTGCGCCCAATGCCACGATCATCCGAGCGATCGCTGGACCCGCGAGCAGTTCCATGAGCTGGCCGCCTTTTTCCCGCGGATTCGAGTTCGTCGCCAGTTCAAAGGCAAACAGCGGACCTTCAACGTCGTCGCACAAGATCGCGGACCGCGTCGCCCCAAACTCAACAAGCAGGGCAAGAAGCGCGAGCCGATTGAGCACTTCATGCCCGACTTGGAAGATCCGGCCGCCGAAGGAACGCGCATGTCGCCCAAGTTCTTCGTCAATGGCAAGACACTGCCCCTCGGCACCCCCGACGCAGAGCGGCGTTCTCAGCTGGCCGAGTGGATCGTCGATCCCGCCAATCCTTGGTTCGCGCGGGCGTATGTGAATCGCATGTGGGCGGAGCTTGTCGGTTGGGGGTTCTACGAACCGGTCGATGACCTGGGCCCCGGGCGCCAGGCCGACGCCTTACCGGCGCTCGACTATCTGTGCCGCGAGTTCGTCAACAGTGGCCACGACACAAAGTGGCTGTTCCGCACGATTGCCGCCACCGAGGCGTATCATCGTGGCAGTCGATCTCGCGATCCGTCCGGCGCCAAGCAGCTGTTGGCCGGCACAGCTCAACCACTCCGCGGCGACGCGCTGTTCGATTCGCTGGTCGTGGCGCTGAATCTGCCGGCCGCGCAGGTGGTCGAACGAGTCCCCCCCCTGGCGCCAATTGGAAAGTCGAGTGACGACGATGAAGGCAATATGGACGCCATGAAAATGGAGATGGAAGACACAAAGCCGCGGAAACGCCAAGGACCGCGGAAGCTCTTCCAGGCGGCCTTCGCTTACGACCCGAGTTTGCCGCGAGCGGATGTGAAGGCGTCGATTCCCCAGGCACTGGCCATGATGAACGCTCCCCAGATTCAAAATCAAATCAATTCCCGCCGTCGCCGTAGCCTAATTCGCAAGATCACCGACGAGCATGAGGACGATGCGGAGGTGGTCGAACAACTCTACTTGCACTGCCTGGCTCGCGAGCCAAGTCCGGCCGAGTTGGAAACCTGCCTGAGGTATCTCCGCAATCTACAAAACCGCGGAGAAGCCCTGGAAGACATTCAGTGGTCGCTCATTAATTCGGCCGAGTTCCGACATCGAAAGTAGTCCACCATGAAGTTGCCTTGGATTCATCAAGTCGACGTTTCTTACAGTCGCCGTGGCCAGCTCCGCGGTCGTCGCGATTTCCTGCGCCGCCTGGGGCTCGGCTCGTTGGCGGCCGGCACCCTGTCGTTCACCGACCTCTTACGGCTTGAAGCGGCCGAGATGAAACAACACGGCATGGCCTGCATTCTGCTCTGGATGCAGGGGGGACCCAGCCAATTTGAGACCTTCAGCCCGCTCACCGGGCATGAAAACGGTGGTGAGACCAAGGCCATCTCGACCAATGTGCCGGGCATCCAAATCGCCGACAATCTGCCGGAGATCGCGAAGGTGATGAACCACATCGCCATCATTCGCTCGATGACCAGTCGCGAGGGCAACCACCAACGGGCGACTTCGCTGTTGCACACCGGATACCTGCCCACACCGACCGTTCGTTATCCGACTCTCGGCTCCCATGTGGCCCATCAGCTGGCTCCGCCCGATGCCGAGTTGCCTTCTTTTGTTCGCGTCGGCAATGTTCGCGGCGCCGACGGCGGGGGATTACTCGGCATCGACTACGATCCGTTCGTCGTCCGCAAGGCTCAGCAGCCGCCGCAACACTCCCAGCCGACCACCAGCGAAGAACGTTATCGACGCCGGCTCGCGCTGATGGAGAGTCTGCAGAGCGAGTACGCCGCCTCGGGTGCCAAACAGGAGGTCGAAGATCATCAGAAGCTCTACCGCAAAGCGTCGCGGATGATCTTGAGTCGCCACATGAGGGCCTTCGACCTGACCGAAGAATCGGAGGCGGTGCGCGCCGCCTACGGGGAAGGGGAGTTCGCCTCCGGATGTCTGCTGGCTCGACGATTGTTGGAGGCGGGAGTCACTTTCGTCGAGGTCGCCGCCAAGGGCTGGGATACCCACGCCGATAACTTCACGCGATCGCGAGAGCTGTGCGGCGCCATCGATCGCCCCACAGCCGCGCTGCTGCGCGACTTGCAAGATCGAGGCCGACTCGACAAGACGCTGATCATCTGGATGGGCGAGTTCGGTCGCACCCCCAAGATCAACGGTCGGGGTGGCCGAGATCATTTCCCGCGCGTCTTCAATGTTGCCATGGCGGGCGCCGGCGTGAAGGGCGGTCAGGTCATCGGAAAGGTTAGCGACAATGGCCAGCAGGTGGCCGAGCGACCGGTCACCGTGCCCGATCTATTCCACAGCTATTGCCAGGCTCTCAAGATCGACCCCGAACATGAGAACATGAGCCCCATCGGTCGGCCGATCACCATTGCCGACGAAGGCGAGGCGGTAGCGGAGCTATTCTAGAGCGGCGGCAGCACCGGCGAACTCGCTTGTTCCTCCAGTTCCGTCGGGCAAACACAAAAAAAGAGCCCTGCCAAAAGCGGCAGGGCTCTTCGATCTCGATCCAGTTATCCGTGGCGCGCCGGGCCGCACACCTGTCGGCATCACGACCCCACACGCAATTGATCGGGCTACTTACTCACATCCGCAAGACGGGGCAGCGTCGCAACCACACGAAGGGGCAGCTTCGCATCCGCAGGCGGGCTCGCAAGGGGTGCAGGTCTCATAACCGCAAGGCTTCTTGCAGGCACAGATGAGGTCAGAAGCACAGTGACGCTTCGGGCAGAGAACGCGGCGATACGAAACCTTCGTTACGCAAACCTTCTTCTTGCAACCGCAGCAGTCGCGAACGCGCTTCGTGCGAGTACGACAAACCTTCTTGTAGTACTTCATCTTGCAGCACTTCGTCTTGCAGCAAGTCGGCTCACATCCGCAAGTGTCCTGTTCGCAGCCACAATCGGCTCCGAAGCTGCTCGACACAATGTGTTCCGAAGCGTAGCTGTTGATTCCAAGGCATCCGCCGAGCACGAGCGTAGCAGCAATAATTTTCCAGTTCATCTTTCTGTCTCCTCGTTCCCAATCGTATCCGATTGGTGAAAAATAGTGGCAACCGCGGCCGGCCCTTCTTCTCCGACAACCACGAGCAAAGCGCGGCTGCGATTACGATGCCTAACCGTTTCCTATGTTCCGGTTTCGGCAAGGCGACCACCGATAAATTGATGAATCATCAAGAATTAGGGCCACTCCGTCTATCCCCTTTCAGCCGATCGTGCCGGGTGTATCGTTTGTGCGCCCTGTAGGCCCGCCCTGGCGACGAGGCGACCCAATAGGCCCTTAAACTGCCGGGTCCGCGACATCCGGCACCAGTGAGGGGGCTGTCCTCACGGCGTTGGGGCGCAGTAGTTCTTTCCGGAATGACAATCTATTGTCACCGTTCGTTGACATGCTCCACCGACATGCTTCACCTCGGCGGAAGGATGGGACACTCCTCTCTGGTCTTTTCGATCCAATCTCGCCAAGCGGCACCTCCGGCGAGCCATTTTGGGCCGTCCGAGCGGGGGGCCTTGGCCCATCCGCCCTTGAACTTGGGAATTATTGATTTCTTCCCATGGCGGGAAAGGAACGCCAAGGAAGTTAGATCAATTTCGCAAGGAACAGGCGACGAGGCCACGTGCGATCGCGTCATCGTGCGCGGCGGTTTCTCATTTTCACAAGCTCTTACTTGGGGGAGACTCGCTATGAGAACCAAACAATACGTTGCCATGTTGTTGCTGTGTGTGATGTGATCCTAGGAGGTAGGCGATAGCGTGATCCTCGGTCCCACATATCTTCAATCAAATCACCCGGAAATTACCCGCAGTTACTTGACAAAGGCTCAAAAGAGCCGTATCTTCACCTCCTGCAATACAGCACCTATAGGGGGCCCATTCACTGCGGGCACCCTAGGTACTGGCATTATTATGGTGAGCCGCAGTGATTCCGCGGGCGGCTACTCATCCCATCACTTTCAATGAAACGAGTGCCAATGAAGACAGATCAACCTGGCAAGGAACAATCGACGAGGCTACTCGTCGTCGCGTCATCGTGCGCGGCGGTTTCTCATTTTCACAAGCTCTTACTTGGGGGAGACTCGCTATGAGAACCAAACAATACGTTGCCATGTTGTTGCTGTTGGCCTTGGCCCAGCCCGGTCACGTGGGGGCAGAGGACGACGATCCGGAGCCCCGAACTCTCGGCTCGATCCAACAAGAGTCGGTCCATATCACTCTGATCGGGGAAAAACTCGACATCGATTCGACTCGTTCGAATGACTGTGTCACCTCAGTCCTTGGCGTCACCGCCGCCGACGTCACATCGTCGAAAATTTGCCCGGTATCAAGCGATGATTCGGACAAGAGCTCTGAGGAAGACTACATTCATTACCGCATTTTGGGTGTCGAAGGATCGATTCTGTTTTGCGATAGCGTGTTGGTGCTGCTGACAAATGCGGAAGCAACCGAGACGGAAACGACCTGCGAGATCCCCAACACCTACAAATTGAAGATTCCGATCGATATCCCCACGCCCTACGCTCGCATCGAGTTTGGCAGACAACTTGTGGACGACGACGGAAAAGTCAACGAAGCAGCGCTCCGACCCAGCCCTCAGCTCATCGAAGATTGCGGTTGCGAGACACGAGGCTGCGACGCCAGCATTCGCGTCCGCCGTGAAGGCAATGGTCTCCGTGTTACCGGCGACCTCAATTGCGGGGTTGACTGCGACATTGACGTTCGCCTGACTCCCTCCGACCCACGCTCTGAATTCAAGTGCACGGCCGGCCGGCTACGAACCAAGGTTCGCCTCACGCTGGACGATGGTTGCGTGAAGGCCGAGGGCAAAGCCTGTGTCAAAGATCCCTTTGGAAACTGGCAATGCTCCGGTTGGAACAATCTAGGCAGATTCTGTCCTTAACCTTCGGCGCATCGGGTGTTCGTCCCGTCCACATCGCAGGGACGTTTGTACCCTGACCTGGGCGGCAATTCCTTTTCCTTAACAAGTGGGAGAACAACGATGAGAAATAGAGCGCGACTCGCGGCAGTTCCCATGGCGATCCTCACTGCCCTGGCGATCTTAGTTTCATGGGGAAATCCGCAAGCGGTTGCGGAAATCCAGTCCCTAGGTACTCAAGACGGCGATCGAAACTCTTGCGATCGCCTTGATCCCTCGCTGACCGATGCGACTCTGGTGAGTGCTATCGCATCGTTTCACACCAATGATGACGACAAGGATCACGACACGACTCTCTCCATCTCAGTTGAGAAAGATGGAAAACTCATCGCCAGCGTCTCGGGAGTCTCCGGGGAGTTCAAGGATCACACGGACAACGGCCCGTTTGGACTGACTGTCCATGGAACTACCAAAAAGTCCGAGTTGTCGGGTGCGGTCACAAAACTCACGATCACCACCGTCGGCAATGACACCTGGAGATTCAATTACGATCTCGATCTGGCTTTCTCTGACGGGACTCACATCAAGAAAGAGTGGACTGGACAGGTCCTAGATCAGGACAGTCGATCTCTTGAGTTCAAGGTGCAATGAATGGAGACGGCCAATTGCTGAATTCAAAGCGTCCCGTGTCAAATAGTCCGTGAGACATTTTGATCCCTTGGGGAAGCGAAGTGGCGCGTTCTTACCGACCGCCGCTTCGCTTCTCCCTGCTTCCCGTTATCGTGTTCGACGGTTATCCTGCTGGTGAGCCTGTTCTTCGCCGCCGAACCGCGAACACGACGCGATGCCAGAAAACTACATCGGAGAATTCGCCGGCCTGGGCGCCGCGCTGGCCTGGGCGATCGCTTCGATTCTCTTTCGACGGCTCGGCTCGACGGTTCCCCCTTTGCTGCTCAATCTCTACAAGGGCACGATCGCGATTGCGATGCTGCTCATCCTGCTCACTCTTAGCGGTGAGCTTCTCGCTCCGATTCACCTCCGGGCCTGGGGACTCTTGCTCTTAAGTGGCGCGATCGGGATCGGTGTCGGCGACACCGCCTTTCTGGCTTGTCTCAATCGGCTCGGCGAGCGACGAACCCTGTTGATGGCCGAAACGCTCACACCACCCATGACGGCTATCATTGCCTTGGTATTCCTGGCGGAATTCCTTTCCTTCGCGGCCGTGACCGGGATCGCCTTAACCGTGGCCGGCGTGGCCTGGGTGATTGTCGAACGCCGCTCGGGCAGTCCCCACGATACCGCCCACCAGAAATCGGGCATCCTGCTCGGTTTGCTGGCGGCGCTCTGCCAGTCGATTGGCGCGGTCATTTCCCGCGACGTGTTGACCGAGACGGAGGTCGGTCCCGTCTGGAGTTCGTTGATCCGCATCATCGGGGGCATCGCCATCTTGCTGCTCTGGTTGCCCGCCGTGCGACAGGCCTATTTTCCAGCCAGTGTTCGGTCGGCCCGCCTATGGGGCGTTATCGTCCTGACGACCTTCGTCGGCACCTTTCTGGGCATTATGCTGCAGCAGCTGGCTCTTAAACGGACCGAGGCGGGCATTGCTCAAACGCTGCTGGCCACCAGTTCGCTATTCATTCTTCCGCTGGTCGTCTGGCGCGGCGAGTCGGTCAGCCTGAGGGCCATTCTCGGCGCGGCTCTGGCAGTCGTTGGTATTGCTATCTTGTTTGCGGTAAAGTGAAGCTCGTCATTGAAACGGGCAGCTGCCGAGCGAGGCAAACATCGTATTCTCAATTTCTTGAGTGGGAGGGCAATCTGATGAACGCGACTTTACGTTTCTTGCTGCCGATGTTGTTCGTGGCGATCTGGAGTCTGTCGACACCGCCATCGGGATGGAGCCACGAGCCCAACGCGGAACAGCACGCCTCGGTGCGTCAGCTGCTCAAGAACGCCAACGCCGCGATCGAAAACGGCGACATGGACGCTTTCTCATCTCATTTCACCGGATCGGAAGCGGAAGTCAAATTGATTCGTACGGTCGGCAATCTCCTGGCATCTATGCTCAAATACCGACGCACCGCTGTCGAGGTTTACGGTGAAGATACCTGGAATTCTGTCCCGTTGATCGAGATTTTCCAAGGTCTCGACGCTCTCAAACAATTCTCCGGCGATGCGCACATCTTCTTCGCCAAAGACGCGGCGTTGGTCCGCGTTTCAGGCCAACCGCCTGGTTTCCTTGTGGTACGGAAAGAGGGTACTTGGAAGATCGACGCGAAGGACTGGATCGTATGCGGGGAAATCGAATTCAAGAAGCACGGCCAGGCGCAGCCAATCACTTCTCCTGCAGCATTACAATTCTTCCAATCCATGGCCCAGATTTTCGATCAGGCCGCCGGTGAAGAGATGGGTGCAGAAAGCAAAGACCTCAAGGCGGCCCTCAACCAGCTCAACTCTCGATTGGCTCGAAGGATGTTTCAACTTCTATATCTGGACTCAAGAGAAACGTCCGACGGTGAGGCCTCGAAGAGTGACGACTCCAGTGACAAATAGAGTCTGCCGTCCTCGTTTTGATGCTCGATAGTCGACCCAAGGACATTCAATTCAAGGACACCTATGAACCGCCAAGTCGAAAAATACTTTGACGCCGTGCCGGAAGACCGCCGGCCGCTGGTCGAGAAGCTCCACGATCTCATCCTCGAGCTCTACCCCGATGCCACGGTCGGACTCGACTACAAGATGCCCACCTACAAAGTGAACGAAGGCTGGGTCGCGTTGGCCAACCAGAAACGCTACGTGTCGCTCTACACCTGTGGCGAAATTCATCTCGCCCAGTTCAAGAAGAAGCACCCCGACATCCCGACTGGCAAGGGCTGTATCAATTTCAAACCGAACGTCAAGATTCCCCTCGCGTCGGTCCGCCAGGTCGTTCGCCACGCCATCGATCATCCCAAAGGGAAGTAGGTCCGTCGGACGCTCAACTCCGGTTCTCGTTGGCGCTGCGATAGGTGAAAGCGAGACGTCGGGACACACCCCCCAAGCGATGTATTCATTTCTGCGCTTGTTGTTTTTGCCAAACAGCTTATGCTGAGGGGTTGAAATGATGGTCACCTGCCTGGATCTATAACGCTCATTGTTTGGCATCGTCATGGACGGCCACCTGGTGGCTTCCTGATCGGAACGTCTTCGAGTCGGTATAGCCACTCGCTGGTAAAGCTTCAGCCGGCGCGACCTGAGTTTTTTGGGGTCGGCAGTGCGATTGCCCTAACAATGGCTATCTGCAAGTGAACCAACGAGTTACAACACGAACGGGAACTCGGGCGAATTTCGCCAAGTCCCCCGTGCATAACGACTTGGAGTTTTTTGGCATTCGGCGGGCCCCCCCCAGTACCAAGGCGAAAAAAAGGCCGATCCCGAGGCCTGTGGCAGCCAGCGGAGACCAATCAACCAGCAGACTTATCGACATCGATCAGGTAGCCGTGGCGCGGATCTGGCAATCTGACAAACAGAGGGGTAGCATGACGGTTGAGGCCCGCGGGCAATGCGATCAACACAGCGACCGATGTCACCCATCACCATCGACCAATTCGAATCTGATTAGGAAAGGACTGACCCATGCCACTATTCGAGGTGGAAACCGAGAATCACATCATCATCACCTGGGCGGATGCGGAAGATGCCGCTTCGGTTGTCGTCAAGGAAGCCTATCCAAAAGAAGAAGTACTCCGACTCACGAAGCGTCCTCGCGACACCTGGGTCATCTCCAAAGGTGCCCTCGGAATCGCCGCGGGAAGCAGCAACGTCGACCCTTGCAATTCCGCTCGCGACTGCCTGGCCGACGCGGCCGGCGACAAGGTCCACGCTATTCGACTCTATATGCAGAAGACCGGCGCCGATCTGGAAGCAGCCCGCAAGGTCATCGAGTCGAATATGGTCATGGGCTGGTAGCCAGTATCCATTGCAGCCACGCGACACGGGCCTGGTGCCGTCCGAGCCCGTGTCGTTTTTCTTTCCCCTCGTCCGCAAGTCTTGTCGTCACTCTTCTCTTGACGGCGAATCGCGGACCATTGTCCCACCCAGATAAATCCCCACCGCAAGACAGTCCTGTCTGATAGGAGTCTCCCACTATGAAGTTGCCTCAACGATTGATTATCGCGTTTACCGTTCTCCTCCTGACCTCGTCCGGCGCGATGGCCGACCATCACAAGAGTGCCAGCTACACCGATCCCGACTTCGTCGACTCCGACTTCGCCATTCAAGGTGAGTACGTCGGTTCGATCAGCGGCGACGAAGACCACAAGGTGTTGGCCGTACAAGTCATTGCCCTGGGGAAAAAACAGTTTCGGGCCGTTGGCTACACCGGCGGCCTGCCGGGAGCGGGTTGGGACGGCAAACAGGGAGAGCAGGTGGAAGCGGGCCTTCAGGACGGCTTCGTCACCTTCCGCGGAGAACATGGAATCGCCGTTACCGGCCATGGCGCGATGGTTGTCTTGAGCCCCGAAGGGGAGCAGATCGCGGTTCTCAAGAAGGTGGAACGCCGAAGTCCCACGCTCGGCATGGCACCTCCCGAGGGAGCCGTCGTTCTGTTCGACGGCAGCGGAGTCGACAACTGGGTCCGCCACCGACATGGTGGACCGGCCAACATGACCGAAGATGGCCTACTCATGCAGGGTTCCAATAGCAAGCAGAGCTTTGGTGATCACAAGTTGCACGTGGAGTTCCGCCTGCCGTACATGCCGGAGGCTCGTGAGCAGGGTCGTGGCAACAGTGGCTGTTATTTGCAGGGCCGCTACGAAGTGCAAATGCTCGACTCTTTCGGACTCTCTGGCGAGAACAACGAATGCGGAGGCCTCTACAGCGTAAGCAAGCCCCGGGTCAACATGTGCTTTCCGCCACTTTCTTGGCAGACCTACGACATCGATTTTACGGCGGCTCGATTCGACGCCGATGGCAACAAGATCAAAAACGCCCGCATTACGGTGCACCACAATGGTGTGTTGATTCAGGACGACGTCGAGTTACCCAAGGGGACTCCCGCCGGCGTCGGCGGCGAAGGACCCGCCAAGGGAGTCGTTCACTTACAGGATCACGGCAACCCGGTTCGCTATCGCAACATCTGGGTGGTCGAGAAGGAGAAGGAGTAATCGCGCTCGCACAAGCGATACAACAAGACGATCGCCCAAGAGGCGGCCTCCCCTTGTGGTATGAAGATAATCCGAAACTACCGGCCAGAACGCCGGAATAACGAGCAGGAGACATGACAGGCTATGTCACATTCATTGGAAGGACACGTCGCTCTGGTCACCGGCAGTACGACCGGGCTGGGCAAAGGCGTGGCGCAGGCCCTCGGCAAGGCCGGCGCGAAAGTTGGTATCAACTACTACAACAACACCGAGCGCGCGGAGAAAGCGCTGGCCGAATTTGAAGCCTTGGGCGCAACGGGCATGCTGGTCCGTGGCGATGTATCGAGCCCCGAAGGCGTGGCCGACGTGTGCGGCGAGGTGGCCAACAAGTTCGGACCCATCGATATCCTCGTCCCCAATGCCACTCCCGATCAGCCACACAAGCCGATCGAGGAGTACGATTGGGACTTTTACGAATCGATGATCAACTTTTTCATCAAGAGCCCTTTTCTGTTGACCAAGGCGATTCTGCCAGGCATGAAAGAAAAGAAGTGGGGTCGGATCATCAACATCACCAGCGAGGTGTACCACCGAAGCGTGGGCAACTTCAGCGGTTATGTTGCCGCGAAAGGTGGTCAGATTGGTTGGTCGCGATCGATGGCGACCGAGCTGGCACCCTATGGTATTACGGTAAACACCGTTTCGCCGGGATGGATTCCCACCGAACGCCACGACTCCGATCCGCAAGAAGATAAGGACGCTTACTTCGCCACTATTCCGGCCGGTCGTTGGGGAAAACCCGAGGACGTCGGCGAAGCGGTTCGCTATTACGCCAGCGAAGAAGCTTCATTCGTCACCGGCCAAACCCTCTGCGTCAATGGCGGATCAAGCCCCTGGTAAACAGAGTGGCGCCGGCAATGGCGCAAAAAAATCAGCTCGCGCTCTTCTGCGCCAGCTGATTCTTGTGATCGATTTAAGTGACATCGATTCGCGATGCGAATCGAAATTCAACTAGCCACCGTAACCGGGCAGTCCCGTGACGCTTCCTGGTTGATAAGGTTGCGTGCTCGAAGCAGCGGGGGTGGACGGTGGAGCATAGCTACCCGCCGCGGGCGGAGAATAACCTCCGGCTGCACCAGCCGCCGGGCTGGGAGTCGAGGAACTCGCTGCCGGAGGTGAGTAACTCGAAGCCGGCATCGAAGCTCCATAGGAGCTGGTACCCGCCGAGGTGCCGTAACCGGCTGGCGACACACCGCTGGCCCCGTACGAACTACTCGGGGACGTGGCCGATGCCGGGGCGGCATAACCACCCTTGCTCGCCGTTGCCCCGGCATAACTCGAAGGGCCGTAGCTACTGGCGGCCGCCGGTGCGGCGGATCCACTCGAAGCACCATAAGGCGACGAGCTGCTCGAACCGTAGGGGCTCGATCCCGGGCTAGCGGCACCCGCCGCCGAAGCTCCGCGATATCCACTGTAGGGCGATGTGCTCGCACCGGCCGGAGCGGATCCATTGTAGGACGCGGGTGACGTGGTCGGATAACCCGACGCACCACCGTAGGAACTGGCACCTGGATAGGCTCCGCCGCGTGCTCCGGAGTAACCGGCCGCGGGCGAACCAGGATAAGCAGGCGACGTGGCACCCGCGGATCGATAGGCCGAAGCAGGCGCCGTTGACGGATAGGAAGCTGGACTGCTGCCCATGCCTGGAGCCGCCGCGGTTCGCGGATAACTACCGTAGGCAGATCCGGCGCCTCCGTAGGCGCTCGATCCCGGATAGGGAGTCGACGGGGCTCCGCCGAAGGCCGGAGCAGAGCTCGAGTAGGGCGAGCCGCTCAGAGCATTCGCACTTGGTGTATTGTTCTTGGCCGATCGCCACCAGTCCCAGCGAGGAGTTCCCCAGCCGCCACTACAACCTACGAGTGCAACTAGCGGAAGTGTTGTGAGCACGATGCGCCCGAAATTGTTTCGCATTTCAGTCTCGTCCTTGATTTTGAAATGAAGGGGAGAGGTGCGTCGCACCCAACTCCTCTCGTTACTTCGGAAACCGAGTGGCCCGAAAATCACGAAATCCGGAAAACTTTGCGCCTCTTCCATGACTGGCACAATTCGGATGCGGGCTGCGGATTATAGGAGCGTCTCGCGGCGGGTCAATATCATCTTAACAGTGGCGCTCGAAAAAACTCGATTCAGACAGCTAGCGTCTAATACCGCCTGACAGCAGAACCATCCATGCTATCAATAGAAAAAGGCCGGCCCTTCAGAAAAAGGCCGACCTAGTTAGACGAGTCGGTGGAGCGACTGCGAAGATTAGCCCTTGGCGGCCGCATAGCGTTCCGCCACGGCGTTCCAGTCGATGACGTTGAAGAAGGCCGCGACGTAATCGGGTCGTCGATTTTGATAGTTCAGGTAGTAGGCGTGCTCCCAAACGTCGAGTCCCAGAATCGGCGTATTGCCGGCCATCAGCGGAGTATCTTGATTCGGAGTGCTTTCCACGACCAGCTTGCCCGATCCGTCGACCGAAAGCCAGGCCCAGCCGCTGCCGAAACGGGTCGCCGCGGCGTTGCTGAAGTCCTCCTTGAACTTCTCGAAACCTCCCAGCTCCGATGCGATCGCATCGGCCAGGGCGCCGCTCGGTTCCCCACCGCCACTGCCACTCATCACGGTCCAGAAGAGCGAATGGTTCGCGTGCCCGCCGCCGTTGTTGCGGACCGCGCCACGAATGTCCTCAGGCACCGATTCGATATTGGCAACCAAGTCTTCGATGCTCTTGCTCTCGAACTCGGTTCCTTCAATGGCGGCGTTAACCTTCGTGATATAGGCGTTGTGGTGCTTCGTGTAATGGATTTCCATCGTTCGCGCGTCGATGTGGGGTTCAAGAGCATCGTACGCGTAAGGCAAGTCGGGAAGAGAATAGGCCATGACTGGTCCCCTTATGTCTGAATGTTCCTCGGATACTCGGCGCCGGTGCCGGGGTTGTTTGCTAGACAGCTCAACATAACTCACTACGACCAGACTGCCAACCACCTCGACGGATGGTATGAAATTCGAGACTGTCTAGGATGAAGAAGAACCGAGCATCGCTTCAGCAATCTCAATCGCGGTGGCCAAAGCTTCGGGAAGCTTGTCGGGAAGCTTGCCACCTGCTTGAGCCATCGAAGGCTTTCCACCGCCGCTTCCCCCGACAACTTTCGCCACGTCGCGCACCCAATTTCCGGCGTGCATGCCGGCTGCTTCCAAATCGCGACTGACTCCCGCCACCAACACAACCTTGTCGACGCCGGCGCGACCCGCCAACAGAACTGCCACGGGGTCGTCGGACTTACGGAGTTGATCGATCAACTGCCGCATTCGATTCGGATCAAGACCTGTTAATTCCGTAACGATTAGCTTGCCGGGACCGATGGGTTGAGCAGCTTCCCACAATGACTCCGCGGAGACCTGTTCCGTGGAATCCATCTCCGCGATTCGTTGACGCAGTTCCCCAACTTCATTGGCCACTGCCTGGACTCGCTGGGGAACCTCTGTGGGAGCGATCTTCAGCACCACGGCAGCGGCGTGCAACAATTGCTTGGGTGAACCCGACTGCGACTCGACGTCGGTTAGCTTGACCTCTTCCGCCGCTTTGCCACCACCGAGTTGCTTTTTCAGATCGCGCACCTCTCGAGCCAGAGCAACCGCCGCTGCGGGAACCTGTGCCTGGTCAATGCCGAGGACTGTCGCCGTCGCGTCGAGTGCCGCTGCGATCTGCTGGACGTGCTCTTCGGCTCGTTCGCCCGTGAGAGCCACAATTCGACGTGTGCCCGCTGAAACACTCTCTTCGGCAATGATCTCAAATGCGCCCACCGCTCCGGTATTGTCGAGATGCGTTCCGCCGCAAAGCTCCTTGCTAAACTCGCCCATCGAGATCATGCGAACCGGGTCGGGATACTTTTCACCAAACAACATCATGGCACCGGCTTCGCGAGCTTCGGACAAGGGCAACACTCGCGCCGCAATCGCAGCATCCTCGGAAACGCGGCCGACAACATCCTGCTGAATCGCCTCCAACTGATCGCTCGCCACGGCACTGGGGTTGGTGAAATCGAACCGCAGCCAATCGCCGTCGACCTTGGAACCTTGCTGTTGGGCATGTCGTCCGAGATTCTTTTGCAAGGCATGATGCAAGATGTGGGTCGCCGAGTGAGCACGTCGAATCGCTTCTCGCCGAACCGGATCCACCTTGGCGGTCACCTTGGCGCCGGTCGTCATGCGACCTTCCGTTAAGTGACCGAAGTGGATCAACAGATCATCGTCTTTCTTAGTGTCAACCACCTCAAACTCGAACCCATCTCCCACAAGCCGGCCCGAGTCGCCAACCTGACCGCCACTTTCGCCGTAGAAGGGTGAACGATCGAGGACAATACGGATCGCCGATTCACGCCCCACCTCTTCCATTTGGTCGCATAGTTGATCTCCGGCGATGATGCCCTTGATCTCCGCTTCTGTCTCCATGGTCTCGTAGGCCAACGACTCGGTGACATGCACAGCACGTTTCAGTGCTTCGATCGGCCCCGTGGCAAACAACTCGCCTCGGCCGGCACCGGAATCGTCGCTATGTTGAGCCATCGCCTGTTGGTAACCGTCCCAGTCGAAGGTCAAGTTTCGCTCCGCCGCAATGGAGGCGAACAACTCGGCCGGAACACCAAATGTCTGGTAGAGCTTGGCTGCCTCTTCACCGTTCACGACCGCTCGGTTGGCCGACTTCATTTCGCCAAAGATCTGATCGATACGAGCGAGTCCGTCGTCGATCGTCGCAAAGAAGTTACTCTCCTCCTTGCGGATCACTTCGGCTACCCGATCGGTTGTCTCGGAGAGTTCCGGATAGGGCGCCTTCATGGCCTCCACCACCGCCGGCACGAGCTGATAGAGAAACGGCTCATGCAGCCCCATTTGATGGCCATCAAGAACCGCTCGCCGGAGCAATCGCTTGATCACGTAGCGCTCTTTGTTCGGTCCTGGATAAACGTTTTCATGCACCGCGAACGCACAAGCGCGAACATGATCGGTAATCCGTCGCAAGCGACGTCCCTGTTCGCTGTCGGCGTCGTACTTTACAGAGCAGCATTCGCCCGCCGCCTCGACAATTGGCAACAAGGTATCGATATGGTAATTCGTGGAAACTCCCTGCAAAGTCGCCGCGGTCCGCTCCAAGCCCATTCCGGTGTCGATGTTCTTGCTCGGCAGGGGCCGTAAATTGTCGGGCGGGTCGCCGACTCGATTGAACTGCGTAAAGACGAGATTCCAGATTTCCACCGACTCGCCACTATCGGTGTGATAGAAGATTTCACTGCAAGGACCGCAGACGCCATCGGGCCCTTCGCTCGGGGCGCTCGCCGGCCAGAAGTTCTCGTCCTCATCGAGCCGCTCGATTTTGCTCTCGGGCAGTTTGATGTCGGTCTTCCAGATCTCAGCCGCTTCGTCATCATCTTTATAGACGGTCACCGACAGGCGGGCGGGATCGAGCGCGAGCCACTGTTGGTCTGTGAGAAACTCCCAGGCCCAGTTGATCGCTTCGCGCTTGAAGTAATCACCAAAACTAAAGTTGCCCAGCATTTCGAAAAACGTGTGGTGAAAAGCTGTCCGGCCAACGTTTTCAATGTCTCCCGTTCGCAAGCACTTCTGACATGTCGTGGCCCGGGTGAATTCGAGTTTCACTTTTCCGAGAAAATGTGGCTTGAACTGGTTCATGCCTGCGGGAGTGAACAGCACCGAAGGGTCCCAAGTCGGCACCAGCACATCGCTCTGCCGGCGAGCATGCCCCTTGGTCTCGAAGAAACTCAGGTATTTTTCACGTAGCTCGTCAGTATTCATTTCTTGTTCACAAACGGGAGGCGGATGGCGACGGATCGGTCACCCGACACGGTCGCTCAAAGGGTCAAACCGACCATGATATCCGCTGCTGGATAATGAAAAAAGCCACACCTCGGACCGCCGGTGGTGGCCGTGGCTCCGAGAACTGGAAGAGGCCGACAGAAGCGGCACAGGGTGGCGATTCAGGGAGCAGGCCCTAAGCCGACAGGGCGATCGCGCTAGCAGGCTGGGCGATCGCGCTATTCGACGAGGCCTTTATCATCAGCCTCTTCCGCAGAGCCCCCATTCGATGGCTCACTGGCAGATGGGACCACGACTCTGCGGAAACTGTCCTCGACGTGGGGCGATCGAACTTCCAATTCAACAGGCCCGGCCAATGAGGCCGCCTGTTGCAAGAAGCGATCGGGGTTGGCAACCGACTTCGTGGCCTCGGCGGGATCGACAAATCTCGTTCCATTGACGCCGCGGATGTACGAACCTTTTTCGATTCCGGCCGCCGCCGCTGGTGAATCGGCATCGACCTCGGTGACCAGTAGACAATCGCCGAGCAGATAGCGGTAGGATCGCGACACCAACACCGGCTCCGGATAGTCCACATGCAGACCTCGCCAGGAGGGTCGCTTGGTCGTGATCACCTTGGTCCCCTGCACATCAAACTTATTGAGTTGGACCGAAGCTTGCTGAACCTGCTGTTGCCCAAGTGGCCGTTGAAAGTCGACGGTCACAGTATCGCCGGCTCCTTTTTCGCCAATGGCCACAATCAACTCCGCGGGAAAATGAATCCGCCGACCATCGATATGTGTAATCAGATCGTCGCGCCGGAGAACCTGACCGGCCGGAACTCCAGAGATCGTTCCATCAACCACGACGCCATGAGGCTGCGCGCCACGCTCGGTCTCCAGTTCCTTAGGGATGACACCAATCAAACCATGCTCCACTTCACGTCCAGAGATCAGCGATTTGACGGCTCGCTGAAAGGTCTTGTCGACGGCGATCGCAAAGCCAGCCGGAGTTTCGTAACCCGCCGTCGCCGCGAGCGACGTGGTCAGACCAACCATTTCTCCACGCAGATTGATCAGCGCACCTCCGCTGGTACCGAGGTTCAATTTGGCGTCGGTCTGGATCAAGCCTCCGTAGTCCTGAAGCTTGGTCATCTCGGTCGCATCCTTCTTGGCCACCCGACGGTCAATGTTGGATATGATTCCCCAGCTAGCGCTCACTTCTCCGTCGCTGGCGATTCCGTAGGGATTGCCCAGCGAGAGGACAATCTGGCCCTTCTTTAGCTCTCGGCTGGCGGGCGCCATTTTAATGGGTACCAGCTGGGGAGCCTCTGTTTCGGAAGGGACAATTTCCAGGACGGCCAAGTCCGTTCGCGGATCGGCCGCCTTAATCCTGACTCGCAACCACTGCGCGTGTCCAGCCGCGTGAACGAAGATGGCCGTCGCGCGAATCTGGCGTTCGTCAGGCAATTCGTTCAAGACGACGTGATGATTTGTAAGGATGAGCCGTTCGCCGACCGCCACGCCCGTGCCGTAGCTATCGGGCTTCAAGTCCGATGGGGGATGCGCGTCGGTGTGCCGCAGGCCGGCAAAGATACCGATCGCGACCACGGACTTTTCCGCTTGCTCAATCGACTTGACCAGCAGTTGCTCCATCGCCAAGGCGGCAGAGACTGCGGAGGGCTCCTGGTCGGATTCCGTTTTTGGCTGGGCGACTGCCGGTCGTGTAAACGCGAGCAGTGCGGCGGCAGACAAGGCGCCCAACAGGAGATGCAGGGGAAGCCGAATGCTGGATCGATCGATGATGGCGAGAATTCGCATGGTCTCGTTCCGATTGAAAACTTCTGCGGATACCTGCGGCGGTTCGGCACAGGATGACAAAAAAAGGACGGATGCCCAATTCTATCCATTGGACACCCGTCTTGTACCGTGTTTATACGCCGCGGACCGCAAAAATCCCAGGCGAATGTATGTTCGGCGGTCTCAATCACGCCGTGGAGAGTTCTTCTTCCTCTTTATTGCTCGCCTGCTCGTCCGAGAGAAGCAGATCGTCGTAGCCGCCCGCCTCTAGAACTTCCTGGCGAAGCTTCTCCGTGAGTTCCTTGTTTTCTTTGAGAAACTGCCGAACTTTTTCGCGACCCTGGCCCAGCTGTTCTTCGCCATAGCGGAACCAGGCCCCGCTACGGACGACGAGGCGATTCTCCATCGCCAGATCGAGAATATCTCCCTCATAGCTGATACCACTATCGTGCATCATGTCAAATTCCGCGACACGGAACGGCGGAGCGACTTTGTTCTTGACCACCTTACCACGGACGCGCTGGCCCACCACGTCCTCGCCATCTTTGATCTGTCCGATGCGACGGACATCGATACGGCTCGAGGCATAGAACTTCAGTGCCCGACCACCCGGTGTGGTCTCGGGACTGCCGAACATGACACCGATCTTCTCACGAATCTGGTTAATGAAGATCACGCAAGTCTTACTCTTGGCAATCGCTCCGGTCAGTTTTCGCAGCGACTGGCTCATCAGTCGAGCTTGCAGACCGACATGCGAATCGCCGATCTCGCCTTCAAGTTCCTTCTGGGGAACGAGGGCCGCGACCGAGTCGACTACCACCACGTCGACGGCGTTCGACTTGACCAGCATCTCACAGATGTTCATAGCCTGCTCGCCATGATTCGGCTGGCTGACGAGCAGCGTGTCGAGTTCGACCCCCAGTTTCTTGGCCCAGGTCGGATCGAGAGCGTGCTCGGCATCGATGAAAGCGGCAATGCCACCCGTGGCTTGAGCCTGGGCTACGACGTGCAGTGCCAAGGTCGTTTTACCGCTTGACTCGGGCCCGAACATCTCGACAACCCGGCCGCGGGGAACGCCTTGGCCCCCGAGGGCCATGTCGAGCGACAAGCAGCCGGTGGAAATACCCTTAATTCGCCCTCGTTGACCAGCGCCGAGGGGCATGATTGCCCCTTCGCCAAACTCCTTCTCGATCTGCTGAAGGGTGTTCTTCAGTTCGGAGTTACCGAACACACCGTTGTCCTTCGATCCGCCACCTCGACTCTTGGAGGCTTTGGAGGTTTTGGACGCTTTCCCTGATTTCTTGGCCATGGTTGTCCTCGATCGACTCGCGGTTGTCGTGCTAGCAGCGGCGGGCGGCGGGCTCGTGGCTCGCGATTTCGCGGCTGACTGCTTGGGTGATTCGGTCTGTTTGGCGGTTTCGTTCGGCTTAGCGACCTGATTTTTCTTGGCGGCTGCGGGAGCAGCAGGAGCTGAGGTGACCATCGGCAAGAACCCTTATGGCAAAGAGCGGGGCGTTCTCGTGAATGGTGAAGGCCAATCCAGTGGCCTCCCAGGATTTCATTCGCGGGATCTAAACGCCTGAATACATACTATATCGACGTTCAGTATTCGTGGCAATAGCCCTTTGTCCAATTCTTTCCGGGAGCCGATGTCCCCCACAGCGCCCGACATTCTAGCAAAATACCGGCTTCTGGCGAGGGACGGCTCCTGGTGGCGGGAAGCCGCAAGAACAGGAAATGCAGCGAACCAGACGGACGCAGCGGCAGAAGTCGATCGGTCGTCATCGCCCCAATTCGGCCCGACCGAGCACCTCGTAGGTCGGACCCGATCGCTGCAACTGGCTGGAGAAGGCCACCACCTCGTCGACACGCATGCTGCCCGCGTCAAACTCAGCCTGCTCAAGGATCAGACCGCCGAGTTCCTCGACGCCAAACGGACTGCGACGTACGCGGCCGAGCGTGATGTGGGGCTGAAAGCGTCGTCGCTCGCTGCGGAAGCCGAGCGGCTGAAGCCTCTGTTCCAAGGCCTCGTGCAGCTGCACGAACGAATCGACTCCCTCGCCAGCGCCCAGCCACACCGTACGAGGCCGCTGGGCGGTGGGAAATGCCCCGGCGCCGCGGACTTCAACCTTAAAAGTCGGCACGCTTTTGGCGGCCTGGATCATGGCCCGACAGACACTCGGGATCTCTCGGCTCTTCACTTCGCCCAAGAACTTGAGCGTCCAGTGCAGCTGTGAAGTTTCAACCCACTTCACGTTGGCTGCCGTTCCCTGCAACGAGTCGATCAAATCGAGGGCCGACTGCTGGACGCCGGCCGACAGCTCGACCGCGATAAAAGTTCGCAGCGTGGCCATGATGTCGTGCTCCCTCTTCGAAATGGGGTGGACGCGGGAGACTCCGATTCCGCGCCGAGCAGTCGAAACAACAACAGGAGCTAAGTAATAAAATTAGAAGCTGAGCATCTCGCGGTACTCGGCCAGTCGAGCATCGAGATCGGCTCGTTCCACCTGCTTCATCCGCTCCAGGCTGAAGTCTTCAACATTGAAGCTGGCAACGACGACCCCGTAGGCCATCGCTTCCTTGAGGGTCTTCGGTTCAAAGTTGCCCTGTTCCGCGAGATAGCCGAGCATACCGCCGCCAAAGCTGTCGCCAGCGCCGGTCGGGTCGACCACGTCGGAGGTGGGATAAGCCGGCATGACATACGTCTCGTTTTCGCTGAAAAACATGGCGCCATGCTCGCCCTTCTTGATGACAACAAACTTCGGGCCAAGTTCGCGGACCTTGTGACCGGCCCGCACGAGATTGTCATCGCCCGTCAGGAACTTTGCCTCGGCGTCGTTGAGCACCAAACCATCGATTCGGGTGAGCAATTGGAGCAGTTCGTCGCGGGCGATCTCGATCCACAAGTCCATCGTATCGGCCACGACCAGTTTGGGACCGTGAACCTGATCGAGGACCTTCATTTGAATTTCCGGAGAACCGTTCGCCAGGAACAGGAACTGGCAGTCCATGAAGTTCTCAGGGAGCTTTGGGTCGAACGTTTCAAATACATTCAGGTGCACCTCAAGCGTATCGCGGTCGTTCATATTCGGGTGGTACTTTCCCCGCCAACGAAATGTTTCCGCATCGGGGACAATTTCCAGTCCGCTGGTGTCGATACCGCGACCCTGCAACAACTGCGTATGCTCTTCCGGCCAGTCTTGACCAACCACGCCGACCAGGCGGACACCCGAGAAATAGCTGGCCGCATAGGAGAAATAGACGGCCGAGCCGCCCAAGACATCGTCGCGGGTTTCCTGAGGGGTCTCGACACTGTCGAGTGCGACCGAACCGACAACCAAAAGAGGCATGATGTACGTTCCTGCAATGAATTCAATCGACTGGCTCTGTTCAAGAACACAGTCTTTCGGGAGTAGAGAATCTGCAATTATGGCGGACTGTCCGACAGACGCAAGATGCGCGGAGGGGGTCGTTATGCCTGTTTCTTCTGCATTTTGGCCCAGGTATCGCGGAGAGAGACGGTCCGATTGAGCACCAGGGCGCCCGGTTTCGAGTCGACCGAGTCGACGCAGAAGTAGCCGTTTCGCTCTAGCTGGTAGCGCGATCCCGGTTCGGCCTCCGCCACCGAAGGCTCGATCCGCGAGTCGGTGAGAACCTCTAGCGAGTTGGGATTGAGGTTGCTCTTCCAATCCTGTCCCTCCTCGACGTCGCCGGGATCCTCCTTGGCAAAGAGATGATCGTAGAGTCGCACTTCCGCCGGGACGGCATGTTCGGCCGACACCCAATGGATGGTGCCTTTGACTTTTCGACCATCGGGGGCGTTTCCACCACGGGTCTCGGGATCGTAGGTGCAGCGAATCTCAATCACCTCGCCGGCCTCGTCTTTCACCACGTCGGTGCAAGTCACAAAGTACGCGTACCGCAAACGGACTTCGCGGCCGACCGACAGGCGGAAGAATTTCTTCGGAGCGTCCTCCATGAAATCTTCGCGTTCGATATAGAGCACCCGCGAGAAGGGAACCTGCCGGGTTCCCGCGTCCGGGTTACCAGGATGATTGTTGGCTTCCAGTTGTTCACTCTGCCCTTCGGGATAGTTTTCGATGACCAATCGCAGCGGTCGCAGCACCCCCATCACGCGTGGCGCGTGCTCATTCAGATCGTCGCGGATGCTGTTCTCCAGCTGCGCGACGTCGATGGTGCTATTGAACTTCGCGACGCCGATCCGCTCGCAGAAATTGCGGATTGAAGCGGGTGTGTAACCGCGACGTCGCAATCCGCGAATCGTCGGCATCCGCGGATCGTCCCAGCCGTCGACCAGTCCTTCACCGACGAGTTCCAGGAACCGCCGCTTGCTCATGACGGTGTAGGTCAAACCGAGACGAGCGAATTCGATCTGTTGCGGGTGATAGATATCCAACTCGTCGAGATACCAATCGTAGAGCGGGCGATGGTTCTCGAATTCCAAGGTGCAGATGGAGTGCGTTACCCCTTCGATCGAATCGGACTGGCCATGCGTAAAGTCGTACATCGGATAGATGCACCAGGTATCGCCCGTACGATGGTGCGTGGTGTGCATGATTCGATACATCACCGGATCGCGAAGATTCAAGTTGGCCGCCGACATGTCGATCTTGGCACGCAGGGTACGCGAACCATCGGGGAACTCGCCCTGCTTCATTTTCGCGAAGAGATCGAGATTCTCCTCGACGCTACGATCGCGATAAGGACTGTTCTTGCCGGGCTCGGTTAAGGTCCCGCGATACTCCCGCATCTCATCGAAAGTCAAATCGCAAACGAACGCCTGGCCTTCTTTGATCAGCTTCACGGCCCAATCGTAGAGCTGGGCGAAGTAGTCCGAGGCAAAGTACTCACGATCTTCCCAGTCGAAACCGAGCCAGCGAATGTCTTCCTTTATGGCGTCGACATACTCGACTTCTTCCGCGCTGGGGTTGGTATCGTCGAAACGCAGATTGCACTGTCCACCGAACTTGGCGGCCAAACCGAAATTCAGACAGATGCTCTTGGCATGGCCAATATGCAGATAGCCATTCGGCTCAGGCGGAAAACGCGTGTGCACCTTGCCGCCAAACTTGCCGGTCTCTTCGTGCTCAACGATAATTTGCTCGATAAAGTTCAGCCGAGTCGCCGATTCGTCCGTCGCCATGATCTGCCGTCTTCCGTTTTCGCTTGGGGAGTCGCTGGGGTGGCAGCGATCGCTAGGAATGGTTGCTTCGTGGAGGGTCCGGGAAGCCACATGGAGTGCGGTCCCGGCAAGGGGGCGATTATAACGCGCGCCCGGCCTTCCCGGCAGATCGAATGACGGCCGCGAGAGCACCTCGCGAGGAAGAGCAGGGGAATGGCACCACTAGGCGGCCTTCGCCAAGGCCAGATCGATACGGGCCAGTACCGTATCACGGCCCAAAATGGCCAATGTCTCGAAGAGCCCGAACCCTTTGGCCTTGCCAGTTAGGGCCACCCGAACCGGCTGAACGAGCTTGCCGATCTTCACTTCCTGCTTCTCGACGAATTCGCGGAGGCAAGCCTCGGTCGTCACGGCGTCAAACACTTCCAGCCCGGCCAGCTGTTCACGAAAGGAGCGGAGAAGATCCTGGGAGTCCACCGATCCGAGTTGTTTGGCAAAGGCCTTTTCTTCGTAAGCCAAGGCGTCATCGCTGGCGAAGAAGTCCTCATAATCGAGAATGTCGCCGGCCACTTTAATGCGATCGCCCGCGGCCCCGATGATTTGCGCGACACGACTCTCCTCTTCGGCCGAGACTTCGCCGCTGAGCAGTTGAGCCCGCTGGAGGAAAGGCAACACTCTGGCCACCTTCTCGGCGATCGGTAACCGTTGCATGTAGCGATCTTGAACCGCGTCGAGTTTCGTCGGGTCGAAACTGGCCGGAGCTTTATTCACACGATCCAGCGTGAACTGCTTGATCATCTCTTCCCGAGAGAAGTCCTCGGTCTTGTCGTCGAGAGACCAACCCAAGAGCAACAAGTAGTTGACGATCGCATCCGACAGATAACCGACCTCTTCATAAAAGTCGGTCAGTACTGGATTGAATGAGTCTTCAGTGATCTCCAATTCCAATCGGTCGGCGATCGCCACGCCGTGGTTGTACATCGCTGAGAAGTCGGGATTCTTCAGATACTTGGGAATCTTCCTCTTACTGAGCTTCGTCTTGCTGCCTGGCTCCGCGACATAGGGCAGGTGTGCAAACGTCGGCAACTCGTATCCGAGCGACTGGCCAATGAATATCTGTCGAGGCGTGTTAGAAAGATGTTCTTCGGCACGAATGACATGCGTGATCTTGTGGTCATGTTCGTCCACCACGGTCGCCAAGTGATAGAGACACGACCCATCGGCACGCTGGATAACATGATCCTGTTCGTCCGCCCACTGAAACTCCACCCGGCCGCGCACCAGATCGTCGATGGCCACCGCCCCTTCGCGTGGCATCTTCAGTCGTACGACGGCCTGCCGACCCTCGGCTTCAAAGGCCTGCCGCTGTTCCGGCGTCTCGGCCATCCAACGGCGGCTGTATACAAAGGTCCGCTTCTCGGACTGCGCGGCTTCGCGCTCGGCCTGAATCTCTTCCGTCTTGGCATAGTCTCGGTAGGCGAATCCACCTTCCAGGAGTTGTTCGACGGCGGCCGCGTATCGGTCGGTTCGCTGAGATTGAGAGTAGGGCCCGTGCGGACCACCGACATCGGGTCCCTCGTCCCAGTCAATGCCGAGCCAGCCGAGTCCGTGCAGGATCGGGGCCAGCGCCTCTTCCACATTCCGTTGCTGATCGGTGTCATCGATTCGCAGAATGAATTGTCCGCCGTGATGACGAGCAAACAGCCAGTTGAACAGCGCCGTGCGGACGCCGCCGATGTGCAGGTATCCGGTCGGACTGGGAGCAAAACGTGTGCGAACCATGGGGTAAGGCCGTAGGGAAAAAGGGCAAGTAAAGATAAACGGCGGGGCAGGGCGGGGAGCCTTATTCGCCAGGAAAGCATGGCGCTGGGGCGCGGTCCAAGAATACGCTCTAGGCACTGAAAATGCCAGACGGTGCCATTTCTTCACGGCTGTTGGAGGCTGCCCCCTGTCGCTCTTCCCGCCTATGCCGCTTTCAACCCTGAGGAGTTGAGCTAGAGTAATGATATGAATCCACTTCCTGAAAGCGATCTCGTTCCATGAAGCCCAGCCTCCGAATTGGTCAGACGGCCGAACTGCGAACCGCGGTCGATGCTCCTCAAGCGATTGCCATTGGATCAGCGGCCGAGGGTACGGTTTTTTCAACGCCGGCCATGATCAACCTCATGGAATATGCCGCCCGCGCCGCACTTGGTTCCTATTTGGATGAGGGCGAAGAGTCGGTCGGCATCGACGTGCAGGTGGAACATCTCTCGGCCACGCCACTAGGGGCAGACGTCCGCGCCACGGCGCGCGTGACCGACATTCAGGATCGCGTCATTTCCTTCGCCATCGAAGCCTTCGACGGCGCCGCTCAAATCGGACGCGGCACTCACCGCAGGGCAGTGATTCGCACCGAACGATTTGTGGCCAAGGTCGCGGAAAAGAGCCACCTCGTCAATAAAGGCGGAGTCTCGACCGTTCCCAACGTAGGCCCGCTCCCGTCATTCTCCAGAATCGCGGCCAAGCAAGAGGGACCGCTGCTTCGCGTCACCCTCAATCGACCAGAAAAACTCAATGCGGTCGATTCCCAAATGACCGATGAGCTCTGTCAGTTGGTCTGTTGGTTGTCTGGTCACGAGCACGAGGTCCGTGTCGTGGTCATCACGGGTGAAGGCCGCGCCTTTTGCGCCGGAGACGACGTCCACGAAGTGGGCACGCTCGATCTGGACGCGGCAAGAGAACTGAGCCACCGCCAGGCACAACTCTACCTAACACTGGAAAGGCTCCCCCAAGTGTTCATCGCGGCCATCAACGGACCGGCCCTCGGCGGAGGCTGCGTGATGGCTTACTCATGTGATCTTCGTATCGCGTCTCACGCTGGGAAGTTTGGTATGCCGGAAATTAAACTCGGCTGGCCACCAGGCTACGGCGTCGCGCAGCTCACGGCGATTGTCGGAAAGGCGAAAGCCCTGGAACTCTGCCTCTTGGGAAGAATCATTTCGTCTCACGAAGCCTTAGCCGCTGGCCTGGTTAACGAGGTGGTCGCCAGCAATCAACTTGAGCAACGCGTCGATCAAGTGGTCGAAGAACTTCTTGCCTTACCTCCGCTGGCGCTGTCGGCTACCAAACGGCTCATCCACACCGACGAAGGTTTGCACACGAAGACCGCGTTCATCGCGGACACCAATGCTTACCTTCGCTGCCTGGAGACAGAAGATGCCCGAGAGGGAATCGCGGCGTTTAAGGAAAAACGCGCGGGGCGATTCCGCGGAAATTGAGCGGTTTCTCGGCTTCCGCAAACGATCTCCTGGCTGACCAAGCGCCGGGGGTTCTTGAGAGATGAGCGGGGCGTCGTAGATTACATGCACGTCTGCCGCTGCTGAGCCTTTAGCTTGCGGAGCTTCTTGCGCTGAGCCTTGGTCAGTTTTCGGCCTCCGCCGGAGGGCTCCTCGTCGTAGTCGTCGAATTCTTGATCGCGTGCCTCTTGTCGCTTGCGGTTCTTCTTGTTGTTGCGGCGACTGGGGCGCTGCTCCTCTTCCTCAAATTCCTGTTGAGCAATCTCGGCCGCCTCTCGATTCCGCTTGGCCCGCTTCGACGGAGTCTGGGATTCCAGATCGCTAATTCCCTTGGGAGCCGGTGGCGAACGGTGGGCCTTGTGAACACCTTTGCCACGTGACTCGGTGGATTCTTCTTGGGTTCCTTCCTTGTCGTCTTGCTTGGCTCGACGCGATTCTCGCTTGACAACGAGCCCCTGAATGTCTCGCAGCACGTGACGCGCGAATAGCAAGACGCTGACCAGCAAGAACAGATGCCCCGCCAATTTACAACCGCCGAGAACCATAATGGTCTGGGGTTCGACCAAGGAGGTCGGATCGCTAATCTCCATGCCGATCGCCCCGCCATAGGCCAGCAAGGAAATTACCATTACAAACGTCGCCAACACCGAGTCTCGCATGTCGAGTAGCAGTCGCACGGCCAACACGCCCAACACCAACAGCGAGGGTGCCATCCAGAATGTCGCTGTGCCGCCCGGCACTTGCCAGCCGCTCAAGTTGGCCAACGCCTCAGCGGCGACGAGATGATAGGGGGCGGTAGCAGCGGCACTGAGGGCCAACGTGGCGACCGCAGTCCAAGCCCAAACACGGTAGCGACCGTTGTAGTCACTCAATTTGTGACGACGCAGCGACAATACGATGATCGACGCCAGGCTGGTCAACAGGAGGATGACCGAGGCGATCCAACTGGCCAGGGAGCCACTGGCGGTGATATCGAACAGCGAACGGCCCGCTTCGTTCGGTGTCTGCCACGGTTCCATATGATGGTAGAGAGCCAACACGCCGGCCACCACGGCCGCCCCCAAGAGCACAAACAGTCCGATACCCCACAGACGTTGCGGCACCAAATCACTCAGACGCAACTGGTTCTCCAACGCGGCTTCCGGCGCATAGCTTGCACCCTCGCATTTCTGCTGGTCCACCGCCGATTTACGGTCTTCATGACCGCGTCCGACGACGTCTTCCGTCAGCACTCGGCGCCGACGATCATCGCGCTGTCCGCCTCGACGAAACATCCGTGTTCTGTGAGCGCAATAGGGGGAGAGGAAACTCGGAAGGACAACTCAGGAGCCTGTAGAAACTTTGCCGGTTGGGCCATCCAGGAAGGACGATCAGGGCGATCGCAAAGATGGAAAACAGCCAGAGGGAGAAGTTCCTTATCCCAGTTTCGTCATTCCGAGGCCCGAAACTGAACAGCTTTTTGCATTGGGCATCGCTCGCCTCGACCGATGACGCCAACCCGCTGCAAGAAAGAAGTCGACAAACCTGGATGCGAGAAGCTGTGAAGTCACGTTTGACTGCAGCGGTGGGGAGTTGACCGATCCTGCCTGCTCACGCCAGATCGCGACAAGCGGCTAGGTGTAGAGATCGCTCTGCTAGCTCGCCGCCACGACTTTGTTGCTCAGCAAGCCGATCTGGTCGATCTCGACTTCGACGACGTCACCTGGCTGCAGAAACACAGGAGGCCTGCGAGCCATGCCGACGCCCGGTGGGGTGCCGGTGTAGATCAGGTCTCCCGCCCTCAACGTGCAGACTTGCGAGATGTAGGAAACGAGCTTGTCGATCGGAAAGATTAGCTGGCGCGTGTTCGAGTCTTGCATCGTCTCGCCGTTAAGTCGCAATCGAATATCGAGTTGATGCGGATCAGCCACCTCGTCGGCTGTCACCAACTCCGGTCCACAAGGGGCGAAGCTATCGAACGACTTGCCCAGCAGCCACTGACCGCCGGGCTTGCCCTTCTGCCAATCGCGTGCGGAGACATCGTGACCACAGGTGTACCCGGCGACGTGATTCATTGCCTCCGCCCGTGAAATGTTTCGACCCTCTCGTCCAACAACAACGACCAACTCCGCTTCATAGTCGACCTGGTCACTCACGCTTGGCAATTCCACGGGGTCCCCATCGGCGCGCAGCGCGGTCGGAAACTTGTTGAAGATCAACGGTTCGCTCGGTATCTTCGCGCCGGTTTCCGCAGCGTGATCGGCATAGTTGAGTCCTACACAGATAATCTTCTGCGGGCCGGGAATCGGCGGGAGCAATCGCAGGCCGTCGCGATCGAGTCTTTGAGCGTTCAGAGCCAGCTCGGCAATCCGATCCAGACACTCTTGGCCCGCGGCCAAGATCGCCTTGAGAGAGCGGGGAAGATTCTCGTCTGCCGATCTGACATCGCACCAATCGTCTCCGCATTTCACGGCAACCCGCGGTCCGTCCTCGGCTTGATATGTCAAGAATCTCATCGAAGTTACATCCTCTTCTGGCTCGTGTCGTTGACGTTGCACTGAGGCGAGAAACACACCAACAAGCGCGTTCGTTACTCTCCCGTGTCGGGAGTATAACGAGGCGCGTGAGGGCCCACAAGAAAGCGGCCAGGCGGTTGCTTTGACTATGCCCCCACGCGGAACAGCGGTTCGGTGAGTTGGGTCATTGCCACGACCCCCAATGTCTCTCCCGTCTGGTCAACAACTTCCGCCAGCGGCTGATCGGCGCTCTGCATGAGCATCAGCGCGGCGATGTGGGTCTCCGCGCCAGACAGTTTCATCAGCGGTCGCACGGGCGCCTTCTGACCCTCCGATTCGAGATACAAGTCCGCGACCTGGTAGTAGCCCAGCAACGTTCGCGAATTGTCCGCCGATTCCACTAACAGCTCGGAGGCCCGCAATCTTCTCGCCAGCCGTAAGACATTCTGCTTGCCGGTGCCTTCTCGAATCTTGGCCGCGCGAGCCACCGGGGTAACTGTCTCGGCCAACGGTCGGCTGGCAATCGCGAACAGCCCCTGTGCTACGCGACGCTGGGCCGGACGTAATATGCCGGCCTCGTGACCCTCGTCGAGCACCTGCGACAGTTCTTGGCGGGCCAGACGTCGCTGGAGTCTCTGCGGCGATTCGCCCAATAGCCATTCCAGCAGCTTGCTTACCACCCACAGCAGGGCGCTGATCGGCAAGAACAAGATCGTGCAGAATCCGAATATCGGTGCCGCGGCACGAAGCAGTCGATTCGGTGCTTCATAGAACAATGTCTTCGGCAGATGTTCGCCGTAGATGAAAAGAACGGGCGCCAACACAATCGGCGCGATTATCTCCGCCCACGCCCCCGATCCTGCGAACAGATAAGGGACCCCCATCACAATCGCCAGCGAGGTCAGATAGTTGGCCAGATTGTTCCCGACCAATGTGGTCGCCACGAATAGCGAAGGATAACTCGTCAGCCACAGCAACCCCCGGGCAATCCGATCCCCCCCCATGGCGTCGATCAACAGCCGGACGCGCGGTACACGATAGAGCCCCATTTCGCTCCCGCTGAACAACGCACTAAGAAAGAGACCGACCACGAAGAGCAGGATAATTACCCAGATCATCTTTCGTCCTCCCGCTCAGCATGACGCCGCATTTTGAGCAAGAGGTGACCTGGATCGTGCATCTCCACGACTTCAAACTCGTAAGGCCCCCAGTGACAACGATCACCCGCCCGAGGTAGGCGGCCTAGCGATTCCTGAATGACTCCCGCGACTGTGATGTTCTTCGTTTCCGGCAGGTCATCTTCCAGTTCGCGACCCAAGCGACGGATTGTCGTCATGCCCGTGACCCGCCAGGTTTCGTCACCATCGGGCTGGATCGGCGATTGCTTCAACAGACGCTCGCTGCGGCTGACCTCGACGGAAAAAATCGTATCGAGAATATCGTCGCGGGTCAGAATGCCGATCGTCTCGCCGTGCTCGTTGACGACCGCCGCGACGTTGCGCTCCCGAGTCCGCATACGATCGAACGTATCCCCAACCGTCGCGCACCAAGGGACGTAAATCACCCGCTCGGCGTGATATTCGAGATGGCGGGAGGGGATCGAGTAGAGTTGCTTGAGTGGTATCGCTCCGGCAACCTCGTCAGTGTCCGGCTCGGTAAGAAGAATGTACCCGCTCGGGGGCCGCTCACCCCCGAGATCATCGAGCGACACGGGAGGGTGAAAGGACATGAACCGCGTTCGAGGTCGCATCAACTCGTCCGCTCGTATCTCCGACAAGGAGACGATGTTCTGAAGCACGGCCCGTTCTTGTTCGAGGATGGAGGCATCGGTGGTCGACAATTCCACCGCTCGCTCCAAGTCGGTCACCTCCAAGTAAGGCTCCGCGGAGAAGCGCGGAAAGAGCACTCGCCGAGACAGCAAATTGGCAACGCGAAAGACCGGCACCAGCAAACCTGTGATTCGCACGGCGACCGCCACAGGCAGGCCGATCAGACGCGCCAGGCGCCGAGACAAGAGCAGGCCAATCGACTTGGGCAACATCTCGCTCAGCAAGATTATTGCCAGAAGAGACACAAACGAGAACACGCCGGCGTCGGCCGGAGCGCCCCGCGACTCCAAACGCAGGCTGCCGATGGCGACCAAGGCGAAATAGGTGACGTTGATCACCAAGTTCCAAAACAACACGACCGTCAGCAACCGATCCGGGTCCTTGAGCAGGCCGGCCGCCAATCGATCCGCGCGACTGCCGACCGCCATTTGACGCCGATCTTGCGCGTTGAGCATGAACAGGGCGGCTTCACTGGCTGAGAAGAAACCAGATGCCAGAACCAGGCAACCCATGGCAGGCAACAACCATGGCATCTCCTGGAAAATTGCGTTCACTGAATGCTCCGTTTAACTACGCGATCGAAATCATGAACGAGGTCGTGTTTCCCCCGCGTCACGCGCCCCCGGCAATGGCGATTGCAAATTGGCTAAACAGGGCTTGAGGGGGTGGTATCTCAAATATAACTTACCGACATCCTGGTCGAGGGAAAGCCGACTTTTTTCGGTCGTGCGAATCTTCTCGAAGGGGTGGATGGCCGGGCTCCACCAAGACACGCTCCGCGGCGATCTTCCGAGCGGTTCTAGTCCTTCTCGCTGCGACCGCTCGCCACATCGAACTCCGAGATGGCCGGAATGAGCATCGCCAGTGTGGCGAACCCATAGGCGGCCGTGGTCACCAGAAATACTCCCAGGGTCTGCCGCTGAATGAAGCTCGTGATCGCCCAAAACGTCAAGAAAGGACAAAGAAAAGAGGCCCAAAAGATCGCCCTCGAGGCATTTCGGGCGCCCAGGGAAAGATAGAGACCGATACCCCCACCAAGAATAAAGGCCAAGAACGGGGCCAGTTGCGACTCAAAAGATCCTGCAAAGGCGACCATGATCCGCATGCAAATTCCCACACCCAGAAACAAGAAGAAGACAGTACCCAAGCTGGTAGCCAGAGCGATTCTCGTGTGGTGATGAATCAATCCACAGTGAATTCCCAGCACCGCCACGAAAAAATCCATGACCAATAACCCAGCGGCGATGTAGAAGGCGTTCTGTCCACTGATCGAGCCGGTCTGCCAGAGCGCAAGGCACAGCAGCAACGGCAAGGCCACCATCTCGATCGTGTTGTAAAGGGTTCCGCCGAGCTTTCCGAAGACGATTTCCTTGGGAGACAGTTCCGTCGCCAGCAACAAATCGATCGTCCGTCCGTCTCGTTCGCTGGCCAAGGCCGTCACCGCTTGGGCATTGATCAGCACCAGACTCAAGACGAACAGAATCGGTAACAGAGTCCACGTTCCTTCGGCCAACGACAACTGTTCGACCGACAACGCGGTGGCGGATGCCAAGCCAAACAAGACGATGTACGCGAGTCGTACGAACAGGATTCGCCGCCCGTAAGCCCGGGTGCGAATCTCGCGCCAAGCGACTGGATTGTGCCATACTTCGCGCGAACCCGCGCGGTGTGGCGTTCCTTCCGCACCTTGCCGCGAGTCCTCTACTCGAATCGCATCTGCCCGCCGCGGTTCCTCGTCAAGAATGCTTTCGGCGTCATCAGGTCCGGCGCCGGTGCGCAGCGCTCGCGAGGGATTCCATCGCCGAATTCGCCACGTTGCCAGAGCACTGAGCGCAACGATGACCCCCAGGGAAAACACCAGATAGCCGCCTAGCGACTCCGCCGGGCCCAACCAACCATGGGAGTTCTCGATCATGGGTCGCGTAGCGACCAGCAGTGCTTGCCAGGGACTGAAAACAGTCGCCCAAGCGGAGAGTGAGTCGCCAGCAACGTGGACATCGCCAATTGAATAGGCGACTACCTCCCAGCCGCCCAGCCAGGTGGTAAGAATCAGGACCGTAATGGCCAGGGTCTGGAATGTCTTTTCGCGCCACAGAGCAATCGTCGCGCCCAACGTTCCCGCGGCCAGTGCCGAGGTCAACGTCACAAAGAACATGCCCAAGACCTGGCGAAGCTGAATGCCCCCCAGCAAAATCATCAGCATGAACAAAGGTAGCGCCGCCACCAACAGCACGATCACCGTGAGCATGCTGGCCGCGAGTTTACCAAACACCAGTTCATGATTACGAAGATCGGTGGTCAATAATAACACGAGTGTTCCGCGATCCTTTTCGCGACTCACCGAACTGGCCGCGCAAAGCGCCGACACGTACAGCGCCAAGACAAGCTGCATCGGGCTGAGCAGCTGAAACAGAAAAGTTGCGAAGCGCGAGAGATCGCCCAATGTGCCGATTTCCTGGCTGCCGGTGAGCACCAACCAAGCGGTGCTCATCAGCACCAGGAGAACCGTGACGTAGGTCGCCCTGGCGACATAATGTCGCACTCGCCGGGGGGCAGTAACCGCTTCACGAGCCAGGATGGGACCGGTAAACAAATTCGATGATCTCCGCAAAAAATGGTCAGTAGGGGGCAGTCCACTTCGGGAGAAACCCGCTCTAAAGCGGCCATTCTAAGCCATGAAACCTATACGGACCAGCATGAAAAAGAGTTTACTTGAAGCTGCCGACGTCGTCATAAATCAATACACTGCCAATATTTGTGGAAGATTGGGACTTTACGGATGTCGATTCCTATCCTTGTCTTCTCAACCCTCGATGCGGAGCCAAGAAAATAATTGGGTTATTTACTCCCAATTACTTGCAGCGCCCCTCACATTCAAATAGGATGAAGATCGTGACAGGGGAATCAGCGGCCTACCGAGGCCCGCGAATCCTACTGACCGCTGTAGGCGAAACATCGCCTCACAAGAGACATCGAGGTAAGGCTAATCCCAGCAAGATTCACGATCAGTCGAGAGAGATCAGCCAGTGACTGCAATCGTAGGTAAATCGTATTGGAAAAAGCAGACGTGCGAGACGATCGCTCGGATTGCTCCTCACACTTCTAGCGTCCTGGTAACAGGACCCAGCGGAACGGGCAAGGAATTGATTGCCCGGTCGATCCACGACCAGAGTCCGCGAGCGACCGGCCCCTTCATCCCGGTCGATTGTGCGTCGGTCCCCGGCAGCCTCTTTGCGAGCCAACTTTTCGGCCATGTAAAAGGTGCGTTTACCGGTGCGGTCGGTTCTTCCCTGGGTAGCTTTCGTGCGGCCAATGGCGGAACGATTTTCCTCGACGAGGTTGGTGAACTCGACCTCGACTTGCAGTCAAAACTTCTCCGAGTCATTCAACAGCGTCAGGTGACGCCCGTCGGCAGCCACGACCCCGAACCGATCGACGTCCGCATCATTGCCGCGACGAATCGGAACTTGGCGGAAGAGGTCAAGGCCGGCCGCTTTCGTATGGATCTTTTCTATCGACTGGATGTTATCTCCATCGAGTCGGTCGCGCTGCGAGATCGCCGTGAAGACATCCTGCCGTTGGCGGAGTACTTTGTCGATCACATTGTGCGAGAGCGCGATCTTCCGCCCAAGCATCTCTCCTCGGCTGCCATTCAGGCCATCGAGTCATTCAATTGGCCCGGCAACGTCCGACAACTCCAAAACATCATCGAGCGTTCCATAGTGATGTGTGAAGGCGAGCAAATTGGCGCTCACCACATCCCTGAGAACCTCGACAACGAAGAAGGCCCCACGGCCTTGCAACCGCACCTTACTGCCGGAATCGACGAGATTGCCACGACCAGGTCTCCTGCGAACAACGGACCTTCGTCGTGGCAATCTCTGGCAGAGAACGAACGCGAGCATCTGCAGCGCACGCTCGAAATGGTCGACTACAACCAGAGCGCCGCCGCACGATTGCTAGAAATCGATTATCGCCTGCTACTTCGGCGAATCAAGAAATACGGTCTTAAGCGCCGCACTCCTACCGGAGTGCATTCCAGTTCTTAGCGTCGCAACATCTCCAGACGACGCGAACAACCGAGAGCGCAAAGCAAAACGGGCGGGTCCAAGATTGGACTCGCCCGTTCGCGTCTCGGGTCACTTCTCCTCCCAGACCACACTCCCCAGTAGGTCTCGTCGTCGAAGCAGCTCGAGTGTTTCGAAAATTTTTTGTCTCTTGCCTAAATGATCTCCGGTTCGCTTAGCGACCCAGGAAAGGAAAGAGCACGCTCGTCGGCACGATCGATCCGGCGGGCGGGATCACGTCGCGAAAATCGGCCGAAGATTCGCTCGGCACCGGAGCGGCGTCGTCAGCCGGAGCGGACGAGTCCGTTTCCACCGGCTCGGGCATCACCTCATCGGTCATCATTTCGCTCGATTCCGGGAAGCTCACATCGTGACTCTCGCCGGAACCGCAGGTGTCGCAAGTATTGCACTCGTTGGAGCCGCAGCCGCAATCCTTTTTGAACCAGTGGAACCAAGGCTTGTGGCACTTCTTCTCACAACAAGGCGTCTCACCACATCCGCAGTCCGCCTGACAACCGTGAGACTTAAACGGCTTCCAGCACTTAAAGTGTTGTTTACACTTCTGGAAGTGCTTCTTGCAGCCGGCGAACCACTGCTTGTGACACTTGGTTCGGCAGCAAGGTGTTTGACCACACCCACAACCGGCACCGTAGCCGGCTCCACCGTGGGCGTAACCGATGAATCCGCCATAGCTGATCTGGCTGCCATGTCCGTAGCCGTGCCCGTACCCGTGACCATATCCGTGTCGCACGAAGTGCACCGGCAAGGTCTGAAAACTGTCAGCACCGAAGAAGGCCTTGTGATAGCTCGAGGCTTCATACGGGTGACCCTGCACGTGCATATTCTCGTCACCCGCGAACAGACCGCCCGCGAAACAGGGGGTGCAGGCCATACTGGCGGCAAAGGCCACCGCAATCATGAATTGTTTCATCTCGAAATCTCCTCTGGTCGGCGTCCTCGGCATCGACGAGCTGAACAATAGCCCCAATGCTGGAAGTTGCACACTTGTTCGTTGATCGATGTTTCTGCACACTTGGAGGACTGCCAGGCTCGCGGCACAACGCCTGATGACCGTCGTCCTTCAAATGGTCGAGCAGCGTCAGCCCTCCAGGGAGAGCTTCGGCGGCCCATGTGGAAGAGCTTCGGCGGCAAGGAACCGGGTAAGGTGGAAACCTAATCCACATAACTCGCGGGTTGGTTACCGCGGTGGTATTGCCGACGTGGCTCTTTTGAAACATGGCCCGCTCGGCGTGTCGTGCAAACGCAACCCGTAACTTTTTCCAACATTCCCTCCCCTCCGCAGCCGACACGACCCGACCAACTGGAACAATCGTACTTCCTGAGCCGGCCGCCTCAGACTTGGCTTGCTACTGGTCAGCCCGCGGAAGCTACGATTCGCAGAGCAACTCAAAGGATTTTCCTCCCCGCCGACACCATGCCGCACGTTCCCACTGCCACCACGATGCCCGCGGCTGCAGAGGCGGTATTCGTCCCGCTCTCCTACCCGCCGCTCTGCATACCGCTCGGCGTCCTGGCGATTGCCGGACTCCTCTGCCATGGAGGTCGTTTGCGCGGAACGACCTTGGTCGCGCCTTGGGTCTGGGCGATCCTGGCGATCTTCGCGATCGTCGCCGCCGAATTGGCAACCGAGTTGGTTCCGTCACTCGATCGATCGCCGGGACTTTCGGCCACTCGGTATGCCGCCTACGCCGCTTCACTCTGCCCGATCGTCGCCTTGCTGGGAGCAAAACGCCCCCAAGATCGTGGCTGGCAGCTGATCGTGTTGTCGTTGTGGGGAATCATGCTGGTGCCTGTCTTTTCCTCTCTCTTCTTTTCGAGCGGAGTTTTGTCCGTCGAACTGATCTGGTCCTGCTTTTTAGCCGTGCTCATCGCAATCGGTTTCTTCAATACGATATTGACGAAATATTGGCTGGCCGGGATCTTAGTCACCGCGGGGCAGATATTCGCCTTGGGTGACGTCCTGCCCGGTCTTTCCAGCTGGTTTGGTGCGGCATCGATGCAGCAGCTCTCTGCAGGTAGCCAGCGGTCATCCATCACACTCGCTCTGTTTGTACTGGCGATCTGGTCGGTTCACCTGGTCTCTGCCCGCTCGCAGTCATCGCAGCATATTGACCCTCAACTCCCGACAGGAAGCCGGCGGATCGCAGAAATGAACCAACTGTGGTTCGATTTTCGCGACGCCTTTGGGACAATTTGGGCACTTCGGATCGCCGAGCGGGTCAACGCCAACGCCGCAAGGTATGATTGGGGTATCGTGCTTCGTTGGGGTGGATTCGAGCCCCAATCACTCGAGGCCGAAGAGAACAAATCGCCAGACTTGAGCCAACTGCCTGCCGAAACGATCGACGCCTTGGAATCGAGTACCCGTGTATTGTTGCGACGTTTTGTCTCGCCCGAATGGATCGACGCCCGTCTCAAGCACTCGAAATGAAAGACTCTTTAATCTGGCGCTTCACGGCCTGCAATTCGCAAGCTTGCGGTGAGACGCCCAGTTCTTACGAGCGAACACATCCCAGCATTTCGCGGTCAAAGGAATCGCAGAGCCCATGTATCGTGTGATCAACCTGCTGCTCTCCCCGCTGGTGCTGCTCATCTTCGCGCTCCTCTGGATCACAATCCAGCTATGGCGCACGCGTGAGTTAACACGACGGCGTCTCCTGGCGCTGACGTTCGTCGTGCTCTCTCTTTATCTCTACGGAACGCCTGCGGTCAGCTACTTCTTACTCGGTTCGCTGGAATGGAAATATCCGCCCGTGCAGAAGCAGCCAGAGAACATCGACGCCATTGTGATTCTCTCGGGCGGCATTTACGCTCCCGACGACATTCGACCGGTCGCGGTACTGGGCGAGAGTACGCTCTACCGCTGTCTTCGCGGCGCTGAGTTATTCGACGAGCAGAACCCTTGTCCGATCTTACTCAGCGGCGGCAAGGTCGATGCCAACCGCGCAGGCCCCCCGCTGGCGGTCGCCATGCGGGACCTGATGCATGACCGATTCGGCATCGACGAGCAGTATCTGATCCAGGAAGGTGAATCGCGAACAACGTATGAGAACGCCGTCGAGACGGCTCGTTGGCTCAAGGAGCACGACCTCCACCGCATCGCTCTCGTTACCGATGCCTCGCATCTCCATCGATCGGTGCTCTGCTTTGAGGCGCTCGAATTCGACGTCGTGCCCGTTGGCTGTGCCTATCGAGCAACCAAGTTTCATTGGACCCTGGAGACGTTTCTGCCCACGGCAAGCGGGTTCCGACATAACGACGCGGCCATCCATGAATACCTGGGCATCGTCTGGTATTGGTTGAAAGGCCGACTGTAATCTCCCCCAGATCAGTCCAAGAATGCCAGCTCGGGCCAAACGTGCCAGATCGGACCATCCATGCCAGGGGAACATTTCCCGCTGCTCTGCGAAGGACGGGTTCTTATAATTGATCTTACACGCGACGCCCCGTCCGGAACCGCCTGGCACTCAAGACCATGACCGACGCCGCTTCCGCGGATCCACCGCCTCACAATCGAACCATCGATCTGACTGGTCGTCAGCTGGGCGATTATCGGCTACTGCACCATATCGGTCGCGGGGCGATGGCGGAGGTCTATCTGGCGGAACAACTCTCCCTCGGTCGAAGAGTCGCCTTCAAAGTTCTCCGGGCCGAACTGGCCACCGACGAGACCTACCTGAAACGTTTTGAACTGGAAGCCCGCGCGGCCGCTTCGCTCGTTCACGCCGCCATTGTGCAGATCTACGAGGTCGGCTGCGTCGATGGGGTGCACTTCATCGCGCAGGAATATGTCCAAGGCCAAAACCTGGCCGAGCTGCTTCGCCGCCGAGGCACGCTCCCGCTCGACCAAGCCGTCGGGGTCATGCGTCAGGTTGCCGTGGCGCTCGCCAAAGCGGGCGATCATGGCATCGTTCATCGCGATATCAAGCCAGACAACTTGATGCTCTCAACCAGCGGCGAGGTGAAGGTTGCCGACTTCGGCCTAGCCCGCGCGGTTCAAGGCGACCAGCAACAGAAGCTCACACAGATCGGCATCACGATGGGCTCGCCACTCTACATGAGCCCCGAACAGGCCGAGGGCAAACCGCTCGACACGCGTAGCGATATCTATTCGTTTGGCGCAACCTGTTACGAGATGCTCGGCGGACGTCCGCCATTTCAAGGCGAAACCGCTCTGAGCGTGGCGGTACAACATGTCCGCTCGCAACCGCCCCCCCTCGACACATTGCGACCCGATCTTCCTCCGGAACTTTGTAATTTGATCCACCGCATGCTGGCCAAGTCGCCAGCGCGGAGACAAGCCAACGGCGGCGAACTACTGCGTGAGTTGCGTCGTCTGCCGATCAAGCAGTCGGACACCGACTGGCCCGAGGCCCTCGACCCCTTAAATACAACCGAGTCGGTTGCGCTATCGAGTGCCCGACAGGCCGCCACACAACACCTGGCGCGTGTCATGAGCGAAGACAGGGTGGGCACCCCCATCTATCGCCGGCCGGCGGTTTGGCTGGTCGCCCTGTTGGCAGTGCTATTAGGCGGCTGGTTGGCGTTGCCGACCCATGAGCCAGCGTTACTTGACGAACAAGACACATCGGTGTCCCAAGTCGAGCGATTCTCCACCGCACAGCGACAGTACACTTTCGCGCTCCGCAAGAATACGGAGGCTGCGCTGCGCAGCGTGGCAGACTATTTCCCCACCGACACACGCTACGTCGATCTGGCCGCCAAGCAGCTGGCCGATCGACTCTTGCAACAGCGTCGCTATCGCGAGGCGCTGGCCATCTTTGATGACTTCGCCTCGCGAGCGACGTCCGATCCAGACTATCACGCCTATGGACTCGCAGGGCAGTTCATTGTCTACACGCTGCTCGACGAAGTGACAGCCGCCGACAAGGCGCTCGACGCACTCACCCAACAGGGCAGGGCAGGGGATCCGTCACCGCTGAGCCGTCTGGAGAAATTCGACCCGACGATGGCGCGCCGCGTCGAACAGGTCCGCTAGCGTTTCTGAAAGGGTTGGGCCGGAGCCCATCGCAAGACCCAAGCCGGTTGACAGCCCGGATCATCTCCGGTATTAATCGTAGTTCGCGACTTGGCAAACGGACTCGCCCGGGCCGAACCGCTCCGCTTGCGGATCCGTCCTTGTGTTTGATTCCTGCCCGGCATTTGGTATCTGCCTTACGTTGGAAACTTGTCCCGCGTTGGCAACTTGCTGAGTCTGCAGACAATCGATTTTCATGCACGCCCCCTTCGTCTAGTGGCCCAGGACATCGGATTCTCAGTCCGAAGACAGGGGTTCGACTCCCCTAGGGGGTGCT